>Ga0153947_1000076_pt1 | contig 40684 bp, 37 predicted proteins | sample TSNJ031MetaG_FD_104697 | JGI IMG/M metagenome (GOLD analysis project Ga0153947, IMG submission 104697) | Attine ant fungus gardens microbial communities from New Jersey, USA - TSNJ031 MetaG | ecosystem: Host-associated > Fungi > Mycelium > Unclassified | place: USA: New Jersey, Wharton State... | reverse complement strand
CCGGAGATAAAAGAATTTTTACAGGAATATGGATATGACACCTTTCAGGTTGAAGACATCTTGATCCATTTGCGGGAGCGTATTGCATTGTTCTTTGATGATGAAGAGAAGTTTCCTCACGAAATGGGAGTGATTTTAGGATATCCGACCGCGGATGTAGCAGGCTTTATCGAGTATGACGGACAAAACTATCTGCTGTCGGGATATTGGAAAGTTTATGGTAATCTGCAGCATGCCAGGAGAACCTTTGGCATGTTCGACCGGGCAAAGGTATGTGCGGTTAATGAGTTTGTAGCAGGGAAATCCATAGAAGAAATTGCTTGTATATAAAGGAGATTAGTGTGGGAATTGTAATTATTGGCGGAAATGAATGTATGGAATGCCAGTACAAACAAATTTGCAAAAAACATAAATGCAAAGCAAAGGTTTTTACTAAGATGAAGGGAAATTTGCGGACTCAGATCGGTCAGCCCGATCTGATTATCTTATTTACTTCGACTGTATCACATAAAATGGTTCACTGTGCCCTAAAAGAGGCAGAGAAATATGATATACCGGTAGAACGGTCACATAGCAGCAGCGCTTCGGCGCTGCAGAGCATATTGGAATCCCATTTATGACGGGACATTAGATTATAGATATTAAACAAGTTGAAAGCATGGGAACTCCATGCTTTCAACTTGTTTTTTGGTGATGTTTTCAAACCGGAACAATAATGTATTAGATAATTATCAAATAATATTTGACAATTATCTAATACAATGATATTCTATAAACTGTAAATTAGATATATATCAAATTAGAAGGAGAAAATATCATGAATACCTTATTAAAAAAACAAAAAGCTTTATTAAGTCTAATTATTGCTATCAGTGTTCTGTTTGCCGGTACCAGTGTGGCATCTGCAGTGCTGCTGGAAAAAATTCTTGATGCGGTAACCAGTCAGAACTGGCAGCTGTTCCGGACAACAGCAATACTGGTACCGATTTATGTTGTAACAGCGGCGGCAGTTATCATGTTGAATGAAATTCTTGTTAAAAAGCTTATTGTCAGAATTATTCGTCAATTAAGGGACGAGGTTTATGGGGGAATTTTACAAAGAGAACCGGAGGGATTTCGATCTGCCAATACAGCAGAATACATTTCTGCGCTTACAAATGATATTAAGATCATAGAAGATAACGCTTTGGTCCCCTTCATGCAGTCAATTCAGTATTTTCTTATCTTTATCGGTACAGTCGCCGCTTTGTTATACTATAGCCCCTTGATTGCGATATTGATGTTTGGCTGCCTGATAGTAATGTATCTGGTTCCCGCCGCCTTTGGCAAATTAATAGCCCGCAGACAAGAGAAACTGTCTGGCCGTCTCGCAGAGTTTACTGCCGGATTAAAGGATCAATTATCCGGCTTTGAAGTGATTCACTCGTTTAATCTTACCCGCCGTATGTTAAAACAATTTAAGATAAAAAATGAAGAAGTGACCGTAGCGAAGTATGACGTGGACCGAATGACTATGATTAGTACCGGTCTGGCTCAGGCGCTGGCTGCGGGAACACAGTTATTAGTGGTCTTAGTCTCCGGCTGGCTGGTATTGCGCGGGCATATGACAGCGGGCGTGCTGCTGGCGATACTTCAATTGAGCGGAACCTTTGTCCATCCCGTGGGTATTATTATGGAGAACCTTTCGATGATTCAGAGTACGAAACCAATCTTAGAACAGTTTGAAAAGCTGAAAAAGCAGACGATCGATCCGGTATTTAACGGAGAAGAGATGCCTTCGTTTGATACGGCGGTGGCATTTGAAGATGTATCTTTTGCCTATAATCCAGATTGTCCGGTGCTGGAACAGATTAAGTTACAATTTAAGAAAAATAAAAAGTATGCTATAATCGGGACAAGCGGTTGCGGTAAATCTACTCTTATCAGATTAATGGGGGCGGAATATGGTGCCTATGAGGGAAATATTACCGTCGATGGGAAAGAACTCCGTGAAGTGAAGCTGGATGAATGGCTGGAATATTTCTCTGTCATTCATCAGGATGTCTACATGTTTGATGAATCAATTAGTGAAAATATTGATCTTCATTATCAATATGATGAAGATGTCTGGAACCATGCACTGGCAGTCAGTGGTGTGAGAAAGTTTTTGGATCAGATACCGGGTGGTATTGATGCTCCGGCTGGCGAAAATGGCTCCAATCTGTCTGGTGGACAGCGGCAGCGGGTGGCAGTGGCCCGGGCTTTGATCCGCAGTAAGCCGATTCTGGTATTGGATGAAGGGACTTCAGCGCTGGATATGCAGACGGCATACGATATTGAATCAGCGCTTTTAGACACACCGGATATTACCATTATCAATATTACTCATAATTTAAATCCTCAGACACTTCGCCGTTATGATGAGATACTGTTCATGAATGAGGGACGGATAGCGGCTGCCGGAGATTATGATACATTAATGGTCGACAATAAATCATTTGCAGAATTTCTGCAGATCCAAAAGGAAGAGGTGGCATAGTGGCGATACAGTTACACCCCCAATATGAAACGTTGTTTTTGCTTTGCAATACACCGTGGGGACAGGAAGAAAGGGAAAAGATGATTACCGAATTGGATAAGATGGGCTTTGAAGGCGAGGTGTTTTACCAGAAACATTTCCGGATCGTGGAACAATATTATCAGACCTTTTGTAAAAACCGGATTGAGTCGCGCGGGACTGAATTGCTGTGTGATATGGATGAAGGCCTGGTGATCATTTACACAGTCTTATTTGAGCAGCATCCTGATTGGTATGAAGACCTTTCGGCGGTATCAGAAGAGGTTGTCGCTGAGGCGGTAGAGGATGTGTTGATCTCTGGAGAAGAAGGTATCAGTGATATTATTGCAGCGCTGGAATTAGCAGAGATATCCGATGAGTCAAAATGGAAGATTATTAAGTTTCGACAGCATGCAAAGCAGCAGTTGGGTGATGTTGCCGCAGCAATTAAAGAAAATATCCCGGCGTTTGAGAAAGCGAGAAGTAAAATAGAGAAAAGACTCAACATATTACTGAAACAATTTTGCAAAAATATAAATAAAGCTGAGAAAGCAGCATTATATAAAATACCTGAAAAGATAATGCCCGACGGAGAAATCATTCCTACCTTAGCTTTTCCGATGGCTGTTTTTGTGAATTCCCGGACTTGTTTCTATGGTTTGCTGAGCGATCAGATCGCAATGGGCAAAGAGGCTGAGTTTACCCGCGAAGGATTGCTTGTTGGGGCAAAGGCTCTGAGTGATAAAAGCAAGTTGGAAATTCTGTTATGTTTAAAGGAGAAGCGGTTGTGCAATTTTGAAATAGCCGAACGGGTCGGACTGACCCCGGCAACTGTTTCACACCATATGGGGACTTTATTGGCAGCAGGCTTTGTCGAGCTGAGCAAAGAGGGCGGCCGAGGCTGCTATACATTAAGCCGGCAGGACGTTGAATATTTTTTGCAGGGGATCCGGCAGTTATTGCTTACCGGGCAGTAAAAAGTAATGCAGCCGGCTCGGAAATATGATATAATAACTTTCAGTATTTTGTAGTGTGAGGAGGCTATTTATGAGCTACGCAGATAAAGTTTTTATAGATATGTGCCGTGATATTATCGATAACGGAACCAGCACCGAAGGTGAGAAGGTGCGTCCGGTATGGGAAGACGGTACCCCGGCTTATACCGTTAAAAGATTTGGTGTGGTGAACCGGTATGATCTGTCGAAGGAGTTCCCGGCACTGACACTGCGCCGTACAGGTATTAAGAGCTGCACGGATGAACTGCTGTGGATCTGGCAGCAGAAATCAAATAACATTCACGATCTGAGTACCCATATCTGGGATAGCTGGGCCGATGAAGAAGGATCGATCGGAAAGGCTTATGGTTACCAGATGGGAGTTAAGCATCAGTATAAAGAAGGGCTGATGGATCAGATCGACCGGGTCATCTACGATCTTAAGAATAATCCTTACAGCCGCCGCATAATAACCAATATCTATGTCCATCAGGATCTGCATGAAATGCATTTGTATCCTTGTGCCTACAGTATGACATTTAATGTGACTAAGGACAGGGACAGTGATAAGCTGACTCTGAATGCTATTTTAAATCAGCGTTCACAGGATGTTCTGGCGGCAAACAACTGGAATGTATGCCAGTATGCCGTACTGGTGCATATGCTGGCTCAGGTGTGCGATATGAAGGTGGGAGAATTCATGCATGTCATTGCTGATGCTCATATATATGACCGTCATATCCCGCTCATCGAAGAACTGATCAGCAGAGAGCCGCTTCCGGCACCGACCTTGTGGCTGAATCCGGAGATCAGGAATTTCTATGAGTTTACAAAAGATGATGTCAGACTGGATAATTATGAGACCGGTCCGCAGATGAAGAATATTCCGATTGCGGTATAGGAGGAAGAAAGATGAATTTGATTGTGGCAGTAGATAGTAATTGGGCAATTGGATGCGGCAACAGATTGTTAGTCAGCATTCCTGCCGATATGAAGTTTTTCCGCGATATGACGACCGGTAAAGTGGTTGCTATGGGTCGGAAGACTCTGGAGAGCTTTCCGGGCGGCCAGCCGCTTAAAAACCGGGAGAATATCGTGCTAACCTCCGCTTGGGACTATAAAGCAAATGGAGCAGTTATCGTGCACTCCGGGAGGGAAATGCTGGCCGAGCTAAAGCAGCATAATTCCAAAGATATTTATGTGATCGGCGGCGAAAGTGTGTACCGCCTGCTTCTTCCGTATTGCGATACGGCATATGTAACTAAGATCGATCATATATATGATGCGGACACCTTTTTCCCGAATCTGGATGAAATGGATGATTGGAAATTGGCTGGCGTAAGTGATGAGCAGACCTATTTCGATCTGGAATATGTATTTGCCAGATATAATCGGATAAAGAATCAGGAATAAAAAGGAGGCAGAATTATTATGTGGACTAGAGCTGAATTAAAGTTACGTGCTAAAAGTATGCTGCAAAAATGCTTTTGGTTGGCGGTAGGAGTGTGTTTGATCATATCAATTTTCACATCGGAATTTACCGGCCGTTTAAATTATAATTCCGGGTCATCAGGAAATAGTACTCTGGAGTCGTGGCAGGGAGCCCTGGATGATTATGGTATGGATTATACCTGGGATGGATATTATGATGGGGATAATGCCATTGTGCGTGGAGTGATTAACAATGTACGGAGTATTCTTCAGAACATTGGCAATGTAGGTATGCTTTCCATTTTGCTTGGGATTGGTATATGGGTATGGCTGGTGTCAATGCTTGTTTCGATTTTTGTGGGTTCACCGCTGCAGGTTGGATCAAAGCGGTTCTTTATGTGTAATCGTGAGACCCGGGGACGTTTCGAGATGCTGCTGTATGCTTTTAAAAGCGGTAATTTTATGAATGTGGTTGGAATTATGCTGATGGTTGGCGTAAAGACCTTCTTATGGTCACTGTTGTTGATTATTCCGGGAATTGTGAAGTGTTATGAGTATAGTATGATACCTTATATCCTTGCGGAAAATCCGGGAATCCAGATGAGCAGAGCATTTGAACTGTCCAGAGAGATGACCTATGGACATAAGGCTGATATATGGGTTCTGGATCTGTCATTTATTTTATGGAATCTGCTGGGGGTGATTACATGCGGGCTGGCTGATATTTTTTATGTGAATCCTTATATTGCAGCAACTTATGCGGAACTGTATGGAGTTCTGAGAGGAAACGTACTGCAAAAGGGAGTGTCTAATACCTTTGAACTGCCAGGATTTTGGGAATCATAAAAAACTTCAAGCGCCAGAGAATTTTAACGTAATCTTGATTTATTTTATTTGATAAAAATTAGTTATTGACAAAATTATCAGATATCTTTATAATGACAGATAATTAATAACAAATGCAGTGATGAGGAGGAGTACATAATCTTCAGAAGCAAAGAGAGAAGATGGATGGTGTAAATCTTCGTGAAGTGATTATGAAAGTAGCCTCGGAGCAGTGGACTGAACAAGCAAAAGCTTAAGTAGACTTCAACGTAATTCCCACGTTACAGGGAAACGATATCAGGGAGACCTCGTATCGACAGAGTGCAAAGAGGAAACTCTTTGAATTTAGGTGGTAACACGGATAAGTATATTCGCCCTAAGCTTCATAGAAGCTTAGGGCTTCTTTCATTCCTGCACGGCGGAGCAGTGGAAGAAGCAACGGCTCAGCAGGCAACCGAAACCCAAAAACAGGAGGCTATTTCATGAAAAAAATATCGGGCAACAAACTATTAGTAAAAGCATTAAAAGAAGAAGGGGTAGATATCATGTTCGGCTATCCCGGTGCATGTACCATCGATCTGGCCGATGAGCTCTACAAGCAGGATTCTACAACGGTTATCCTGCCACGCCATGAACAGGCACTGGTACACGAAGCGGACGCATATGCGCGTTCAACCGGCAGAGTGGGTGTCTGTTTGGTAACCAGCGGCCCGGGCGCGACCAACCTGGTAACCGGGCTGGCGACAGCTAATTACGACAGCGTACCATTGGTGTGCTTTACCGGCCAGGTGGCCCGGCATCTGATCGGCAACGATGCTTTCCAGGAAGTTGACATCGTTGGAATCACAAGGAATATCACCAAATATGGCGTAACGGTAAGAAGCAGGGAAGACCTTGGACGGATTATCAAAGAAGCCTTTTATATTGCCAGCACCGGAAAACCAGGACCGGTTCTGATTGATCTGCCGAAGGATGTTATGGCTGAGCTGGGCAGCCCGGAATATCCAAAAGAGGTAAATATCCGCGGTTATAAACCAAATACCGGCGTTCATATCGGCCAGTTAAAGCGTGCCATCAAAATGCTGGCAAAAGCTAAGAAACCTCTGTTTCTGGCAGGGGGGGGTGTAAATATCGCCCATGCCAATGAAGCTTTTACCAAGTTAGTAGATATAACCAAAATACCGGTTATTACAACGATTATGGGGAGAGGCGCAATTCCGACCGGTCATCCGCTGTTTGTGGGAAATATCGGAATGCATGGTGCATATGCGAGCAACATGGCGGTAAGCGATTGTGATCTTTTATTCTCTATCGGAACCCGCTTTAATGACCGGATTACCGGAAAACTCCACGCTTTTGCGCCGAACGCGAATATCGTCCACATTGATATTGATACGGCTGCTATTTCGCGGAATATTCAGGTAGATATCCCAATCGTGGCTGATGCGAAAGAAGCGATTGACAAGATGCTTGAATATGTAACCGAAAATGATACCGAAAAGTGGGTTGCTAAGATCCAACAATGGAAAGAGGAAAAACCGATGGCTATGAAGAGAAAGCCGGATGTCTTAGGACCGCAGGATATTCTTGAAACCATCAATGATATGTTTGATGAGGCGATAATTGTGACCGATGTTGGCCAGCATCAGATGTTTGCATCGCAGTTTATCGAGCTGAATCACAATAAGCAGCTGTTAATGTCGGGTGGGCTGGGAACGATGGGATACGGTTTCCCGGGTGCCATCGGTGCCCAGATTGGAAATCCTCATAAGACGGTCATCGCTATTTCCGGTGACGGAGGTATGCAGATGAATATCCAGGAATTTGCCACTGCGGTATTAGAGCAGCTGCCGCTGATCCTGTGTGTATTTAATAATAATAAGCTGGGAATGGTCCGGCAATGGCAGAAATTGTTCTACGGTAAACGTTATTCCATGACCTGCCTTAAAAGTGGCAAGGCCTGCCGGGATCAATGCGGTCAGGTGGAATGCCCGGAATATACCCCGGATTTCGTCAAACTTGCTGAAAGTTATGGTGCCAGAGGACTTCGGGTAAAGGCCATAGAAGAGATAAGACCGGCATTTGAAGAAGCGAGAAAATATAAACAGGGTCCGACTTTAATCGAATTTGAAATCGATCCGGAAGATATGGTATTCCCGATGACTCAGCCGGGCGGAACATTAGAACAAATGATTATGGATTGCTAGTCTATGGGAGGAGAGAAAAGTATGAATGCAGTGATAAAGAAAAGATGGATTTCTCTTTATGTGGAGAATCAAGTAGGTGTGCTTTCAAAAATTTCAGGATTGTTTTCCGGCAAATCCTATAACTTGAAAAGTCTGACAGTGGGTCCGACCGAAGATGAGACCATCTCCAGAATGACCATTGAAACGGTCAGTGATGATGAAACCTTTGAACAGATTAAAAAGCAGCTGAACCGGTTGGTAGAGGTTATCAAAGTGGTAGATTTTACTGATCTTACGGTTTGTATGAAGGAAATTCTGTATGTTAAGGTGAAAAATTGTTCACTGGAACAGAAAACCGAATTATTTCAGATTGCCACGACATTTAATGCAAATGTTGCCGACTATGGTAAGGATGCGGTTTTATTGGAATTCTTCCAGACGGCGACTAAGAATGATGCAGTGATCAAACTGGTGAAGGAAGAGTTTAAGACGATCGAAGTTGTACGCGGCGGAAGTGTCGGTATCGAAGCTATTAGTATGGCTGAGAGATAATTGAAATTTTTATTGATACGTTAGCTTAGGAAAGAATGGAGGACGACAGCTTGAAAAAAGAACTTGATTGGGAAAATTTAGGATTTGGTTACCGGCCCACTGATAAAAGATTTGTTGCTAATTTTAAGGATGGATCCTGGGATGAAGGCGGACTTACGTCTGAAGCTAATATCGTACTAAGTGAGTGTGCCGGAGTACTGCAGTATGCTCAGACGATATTTGAAGGGTTAAAGGCTTATACGACCACAGGTGGAAAGATAGTAACCTTCCGGCCGGATCTGAATGGAAAGAGAATGGTGGAATCGGCAGAGAGAATGAAAATGCCGGTATTCCCTGAAGAACGTTTTGTTGATGCAGTCGTTGAGACTGTGAGAGCCAATGCTGATTATGTGCCTCCGTATGGTTCAGGTGCGACTTTGTATATCCGGCCGTTTATGTTTGGCAGTGATCCGGTTATCGGTGTGAAACCGGCTGATGAATATCAATTCCGGGTGTTCTGTATGCCGGTGGGACCTTATTATAAAGGCGGTGTGAATCCGCTGACCGTCAGAGTTTGTGAGTTTGATCGTGCGGCACCGCACGGAACCGGTCATATCAAAGCTGGTCTGAATTATGCAATGAGTATGTACCCGATCGTGGATGCCCATGAAAAGGGATTTGATGAAAATATGTATTTGGATGCAGCTACCCGGACTTATGTTGAGGAAGCGGGTGGGGCCAACTTTATCTTTATAACTAAGGATAATAAGGTTGTAACACCAAAATCGCCGACTATTTTGCCTTCTATTACAAGACGCTCGCTGCTGCATGTGGCACAGGAGTATCTTGGCCTGGAAGTGGAGGAACGGGAGGTTCCGCTGGCGGAGATTAAAGACTTTGCTGAGTGTGGGCTTTGTGGTACGGCGGCGGTGTTGTCACCGGTTGGGAAGGTTGTAAATGGGAACGAGGAAATTTGCTTCCCCAGTGGTATGGAGGCGATGGGGCCGGTTACTCAGGAATTGTATAATATGCTTACGGGGATTCAGATGGGGCAGATTGAGGCTCCAGAGGGGTGGATTAAGGTTATTGAGTAGTTCGGGCATTCGCAGTGCGGGAACTCAAGAATACTGCGTATTCTTTCATTCGCGGGCATTCGCCCTATGGAGAATAAGAAAGATGCCAGGGAATGTGCGAGCACATTTCCTGGCATCTTTCTTATTCTCCGCACTGCTCTTTGCTTTCGCGGACCATGAGGAAAAAAGTAAATATGAAAAAGAAAAAACTTATTGTTCAAGTAATACTATACAAAATAAATTTGAAAATAATGTGATGGACAGATGAATAAATGGTGAAAAATCCAACAAGAAAATGTGAATTATGTAGAAACAAAACCGGTATGAAAAACATATGGGTAGAACCTGCTTTGGCTGGCTCTACCCTCGTCTGGATTATGGGTATTGTTAGCTATGATTTTAATTCGCACAAAGCTTTTTCTAAAGCCTTGACAGCTTCTTTAATCTGCTGGAGCTCTTCTTCCAGCTTACGTATCTGCGCTCTGCATTCACGCTCCTGACGTTCTTCCTGTTCGCGTCTGCTTTCTTCTTCACGTCTGCGCTCTTCGCTGCGCCGGCTCTCCTGCTCACGCTGCTGGCTCTCTTCTTCGCGCCGCCGTGTATCCTCGCGTCTGCGTTCTTCTTCCAGTTGCTGCTGCCGCTCCATTTCACGTCTGCGCCGGCAATTTTCACATTGACATTGATTAGGCATATTTAGGGCTCCTTGATAGTTATTTCCAATTTAGTATATGAAAGAGTTGGTTAGAGTGTGAATAAAGCAGGGATCAAAGGTTGCGGATCAAAGAAATTTGCGTTATGCTATATGGCAAAGAGTGATAAAGGAGAAGAAACAGTGGCAGCAGACTACATAACAGCAGAAGATCAAATCCGGCTTTATGATGAAGATATCAGAGAGCCGTTGTTTGATTATCTGGAAGAAAGATATGGTAAAATCCGGATCTTTGAAGAAAAGATAATTGGCAGATCAAGGGCAGATATTCTGTTGCTGACGACAGACAGCATTATCGGAATTGAGATTAAGAGTGATGCTGACAGCTATGAACGTCTGAAACGGCAGGTCGGGAATTATAATAAATATTGTGACCGTAATTATATAGCAGTAGGAAAGACACACGCAAAGCACGTTGCAGAGCATGTCCCTAAATCCTGGGGAATTCTTGTTGTTTCACTGACCGATGACCAGATTACAATATCTGAGACGCGGCCGACAGAAGAGAATCCAAGAATGATAAAAGAACAGCAGATCACACTGCTCTGGCGCCCCGAGCTGAACCGTATCCTGGAAAAGAATCAACTACCGCGGTATAAGCAGAAAAGCAAGAAGTTCGTACAGCTGAAACTGTTGGAAAAGCTGGCTTGGGAAGATCTTAAACCGGATATATGCGAAGAACTGTTTGAAAGGGATTATACTTTATGGGAGATAGAGATGGAACAATACAGGCTGGAAAAGTAAGTGCACACGGAGAGGAATTTTAATGCTATGTATAAATGGAGTTAGCAAGACCTTTGATAACGTACAAGCTTTAAATAATGTTTCCCTAACAATTGAAGCAGGAAAAACATGGGGGATACTTGGCGTGAATGGCGCCGGGAAAAGTACTTTGCTGAAGATCATTGCCGGCATTTTGAGACCGGATAAGGGAAGTATTGTGCTGGATGACAAGCAGCTATACAATAATTCAAAGATTAAAAAAGAAATATTCTTTTTATCAGATGATGCATATTATTTTCCGAATGCTACCGTAGAAACAATGGCGGAATTTTATAGTTCTGTATACAAAGAATTTGATATTGTCCGCTATCGGAAATTATATGAAGCTCTGGAATTTGATAATATTAGAAAAATGAGAACCTTCTCCAAAGGTATGAAGCGGCAGGTATTTATCCTGCTGGCACTCTGCTCTAATACAAATTATCTTTTATGTGATGAGATATTTGATGGGCTGGACCCGGTGGTTCGCAATACGATCCAGGAACTTTTGTTTCATGAGGTCAAGAATCGGAAATTGACGCTGATCGTTGCATCCCATAATCTGAAGGAACTGGAGAACTTTTGTGACTGTCTGGGAATCATTCACCAGGGAGGCATATTACTATCTAAGGAAATTCAGCATATGCAGCACCAAACTCATAAATTTCAATGTGTATATAATGAAGGTAAAGCACTGCAGCTTGCGTCGGGTCTGGATCTTGTAAGTATAGAGCGGCAGGGGTTTTTGGTGACATTGTTAGCCCGGGGAATAAAAGAAGAAATTGAGGAGATTATCAGGCGTAGTGGTGCTGATAGATATCAGGAACTTCCGCTTACGGTGGAAGAGATATTTATAAATGAAAGTGAGGTGATTGGTTATGATATCAGTGCCATCATCTCATAGTTATTTTTTTCAATGTTTGAAAAGATATGCCGGTGTAATTGTGATATCGCTGTACCTCCATGCTTCATACATAGTTGATTTTGCTATGGCACAGCAGGGGCTATATCTGTTCAGCGGAGATAATAAGCTGGGTCCGCAGAATAATATGATGTTTTATATTTCGTTAATTATTGCAATTTTGTGCGGTTTACAAGGATTTTCTTATCTCCACTCAGAAAAGAAATTGATTCTGTATCTGGGTTTGCCTCTGAAACGGACCCTTTTGTTTTGGCACAGCTATATCTGCGGAATTCTGATTATGATGATTCCCTGTATAGTGAGCCGGATTATCTGCATTTTTTTGGCCAGGGATAGTCAGGGGAATGCATTATACTTTGCGGCAGGCGGGATTCTGATGAATGTGCTGGGATTTTTACTGATATATAACTTAGTGATTTTAATTATACTGCTAACCGGGAGAATTTGGGCAGCGCTGGCAGGTACGGCAATTGCACTGGTCTATGGAACCTATTTTATAGGAACGGTCATAGAAAAATATTGTACTGCTTTTTTAAACAACTATTATAAAATTAATATGGTGGAAGAGTTAACTGCTGTTCTGTCACCTATTAGATTATATGGAAATATGGCAGGAGTAAATGATTATTCTATTTACGACAACTGGAATATAGAGGACAAAGCAGAATACCTGTTCATCGCTGCAGCAGCAATATTGATATCCGGTCTCTTAGCATTATTTCTGTTTAATTTGAGACCGGCAGAAAGTACCGGAAAAGCCCTTGCTTTTAAAAAGAGCAAAGGTTTCATAAAAATACTGCTGCAAATTCCGCTGTCGCTTATCATTGGCTATTACTCTATGCAGCTTTCGGTAAAGGACCGGTCGGTGTTGCTTTTGCTCGGCGGTATTATAATTGGCAGTTTTCTGTTAGGCGGAATCCTGGAAATATTAGATAAAGCTGATATCAAAGCATTCATTGGTAATAAATATCAGACCTTTACTATTACTGTGATATGCATTCTTATTAGTGGAGCTTTCATATTTGATATCTGGAACTACGATTCATTTCTTCCGGATTCAGATGAAATTGAAGCGGTGGCGGTCAGCATAAACGGACTGGAGACTGATTATTTATTGAATTACGATCCGGCAGTAGATTATGCGGCAGAAGACAGGCTGAACATCATGAATCTAACCGGCAGGAATAAGATAAATGCGCTTAATTGGTTGTATAAAGTTATGGATACGGATAAAAGCCAGGCTCTGACCTTTGTATCGGTTGCCTATAAATATCATAATGATCAAATTAAATATCGCCGTTATGCAATTGCTGGACAGAAACAAATTGAAGAATTTTCTGCCATTTATGAGAGTGAAGAGTATAAGCAGGGAACTATACCGCTGGCCGGTGAGGAAAAACCTTCGGGACACTCATTTTTGTGGTCAAATGGAGTTGAGACTTATCATCTGGATTTTACGGATGAGGAAAACCAGGAATTATTAGATTGCTATCGTGCAGACCTGGCCAAGCTGAACATAGAGCAGCTGATAGAATATAGGACTCCCATCGGATTACTTAAGATGACTGAATGGAATGAAGAGAATGGAAGGGAGGGCTATATATACCCTTCTTTTGAAACAACTATTGGTTATTTAATATCAAAGGGGTTTGCGGCGGAGAAAGCAGTCAAAGATTATGAGATTCTGAAGCTGGAAGTACAAGACAGGGAATGTAACATTGAAGAAGCGGCAGAAATGCTTTTAGTAAGTGAAAGTCTGGCTGTAAATCCGGTTCTGGCCGCAGATACCGGTGAAGATGTAGTCATAAAATGCAGGGATCAGAATAATCGGGTATATACAGTTATTTCCTGTAAAATTCTTAATCCCCGCCATTGACAATAGAGGGTAAACAGAGCCCCTGTTTTACATTGTTTAAACATTGATATTCAGCATATGTGTTGCAATCAAGAAATAGATGATGATGGAGCAGGTGTCCACCAGTGTTGTAATGATCGGAGAGGCCATGATGGCAGGATCCAGATGCACCTTCTTCGCCAGCAGCGGCAGTGCACAGCCTATAATCTTGGCAATGATAACGGTTGCAACAAGGGAAAGGCCGACAACAACGGCCAGAATAAAATCGCGGTCGTACATGAAGTAAATCCGTATTCCATTTGCTATGGCCAGAACGGAACCGGCAACGATAGATATCCGGAATTCTTTAAACATCACTTTGAAAATATCGGAAAATTGTATTTCATCCAGTGCGATCCCCCGGATGATCAGTGTGGAACTCTGAGAACCGCAGTTTCCGCCGGTGTCCATCAGCATTGGAATGAATGAGACTAACAGCGGGATGGTCGCAATAGCATCCTCATATTTGGTTAATATGCTTCCGGTTATGGTAGCTGAGAACATTAGTATCAATAGCCAGGGGATACGATTCTTGGCATGTTCCAGAACGGAAGCATCGAAGTAAGCTTTTTCACTGGGATTTACCGCCCCCATGATGCTCATATCTTCGGTGATTTCCTCTTCCATAACATCCATCGCATCATCGACCGTTATGATTCCCACCATACGGTCGTCCATATCCACTACGGGAAGTGCCAGAAGTCCGTATTTTGAAAAGAGTCTGACCGCTTCTTCCTGGTCGGTATGAGTGTTGACCGAGATGATCTCGGTTTCCATGAATTCTTCCATGGTCATATCATCGTCCAGCGTCATCAGGTCCTTGGCGGTGACGATGCCGACCAGTTTGCGTTGTTCCAGCACATAACAGGTGTAAATAGTCTCACGATGGATACCAATTCTTTTAATATGCTTCATAGCAGCGGTGACAGTTGTATTCTTGCGCAGGTCGACATACTCGGTTGTCATAATGCTGCCGGCACTGTCTTCCGGATAATTTAATAACTGGTTAATCTGATTCCGCTTCTCCCGGCTTATATTTTCTAAAATCCGGGTGACCAGATTAGCCGGAAGCTCTTCCATCATGTCGACAGTATCATCCATATATAGATTATCTAATAATTCTTTCAATTCTTGCTGGGAGAATATTTCGACCAGATAAGCCTGCATTGTGTTGCTCATTTCCGCGAACACATCTGCGGCTTTTGCTTTGGGGATCAGGCGAAAGGCCAGCGCCAGTTCTTTATCTTCTAATTCCGAAAGCAGTGAGGCGATGTCCACTTTGTTCATGACTTCTAAAACACCTCTTGCCGCCTTGAATTTCCTGGCATGTAAGAGATTCATGAAAATATCCTTGTTCATAATAAGGTCTCCTTTTTTCATATTGTGTATTTATCCAGCTATTTAAGTCATTCCCGGCGTCTGCATCCATCAGCCTCACCACCTTTCTTTTGCGCAATTACCATTGTATCTTCCGAATTCGTTCAAGTCAACCCAATTAAGCAAAGAAATTTAAAAATGACGATACTTCCAAATTTAACCGAATTATGCTATACTTGGTTCGGCAGGAGGAGTGCTATGGAAGCATATACGTGTTTTTCGGAAATATATGATACGTTCATGGATAATGTCCCTTATGAAGACTGGGGGCGATTTTTACATGGGCTTTTGCAGGAATATCAAATTACCGGCGGAACATTGCTGGAGTTGGGATGCGGCACCGGGAATATGACCGAACTGCTGGCCGGGTATGGCTTTCATATGATCGCTTTGGATTATTCGCCGGAGATGCTGATGGAGGCAATGGACAAGAAGATCCGTTCCGGTCATGACATTTTGTATCTTGAGCAGGATATGCGCGAGTTTGAAATAAGCGGTACGGTGCAGGCAGCCGTGGCGGTCTGCGACACGGTTAATTACGTTACCGGACCAAATGAGCTGGAGCGGGTATTTGCGCGGATATGTCAATATCTCGATGATCAGGGAGTGTTTATCTTTGATTTCAATTCGGAATATAAATACCGGGAGATACTCGGTGAACAGACGATTGCCGAAAACAGGGATAAAGGAAGTTTTATCTGGGAAAATTATTATGATGCCAAAACCAGGGTCAATGAGTATGAATTGACATTGTTTATCCGGGAAGAGAATGGATTGTACCGGAAACACCAGGAAGTGCATTATCAAAGAGCATATAAATTAAGTGAAATAATCAAACTGATAGAATCGGCAGGGCTGAAATTCGTAAGGGCTTTTGACGGTTATACCAAGGATCCGGCACATGAGAAGAGTGAGCGCATATGTGTAGTGGCACAGAAATTAGGAGTGTAAGAATATGAAAGATTATATTGTCAGAGCGATGGGGGCAAATGGACAGATCCGGGCCTTTGCCGCAGCCACTGCAAATCTGGTTGAGACAGCCCGAAAGCACCATCATACAAGTCCGGTTGCGACAGCGGCACTGGGCCGGCTATTGACCGGCGGGGCAATGATGGGTAGTATGATGAAAAATAAGAGTGATCTTCTGACGCTGCAGATTCGGGGAGATGGGCCTATCAAAGGAATCACCGTAACTGCCGGCAGTCAGGGCAGGGTCAAAGGTTATGTAGGAGATCCGGACGTTATGCTGCCGCCGAAGAACGGTAAGCTGGATGTTGGCGGAGCGGTTGGCCGCGGCCTTTTAAGCGTTATTAAGGATATGGGGTTAAAAGAGCCATATGCGGGACAAACTGTATTGCAGACCGGGGAGATAGCTGACGATCTAACCTACTACTTTGCCACGTCGGAACAGGTTCCATCATCAGTCGGTCTCGGTGTGCTGATGGAGAGGGATAATACCGTGAAGTGTGCCGGCGGTTTTATTGTCCAGGTATTGCCGTTTATCGAAGAAGAGGTACTGGCTCAGTTGGAGAGTAATGTTGCAGCGATCGCGTCGGTGACCCAGATGCTTGCCGGCGGCATGAGTCCGGAAGAACTGCTTGGTGAAGTGCTGAAAGGATTGGGTGTGGAGATTACAGATTCCATAGAAACGGTCTTTGAGTGCAACTGTTCAAAGGAACGGATGGAGAAAGCGATAATCAGCATTGGTAAGAAGGATATTCAGGATATGATTCAGGATGGCGAAACGATTGAAATAAAATGCCATTTCTGCAACACTGCATATGAATTTTCAGTAGAAGAATTAAAAGAAATAGTGAAACAAGGAGGTACTTATGAAGCAGGGGTTTGTAAAAGTAGCGGCGGCGACGCCAAATATCCGGGTTGCAGATGTTACTCATAACGTAGCGGAAATCTGCTGTATGATTGATGAAGCGGTCGCACAAAAAGCAAAGATCATAGTATTTCCGGAGCTTTGCATCACCGGTTATACCTGCGGTGATCTGTTTGGTCAGGAGGTGTTGATCAGCAGGGTGAGAGCCGGATTAAGAGAAATAGCTGATCATACCAGAGGAAAAGATGCACTGGTTTTTGTCGGAGTACCGCTGGTAGTGGAAAGTAAGTTGTATAATACGGCCGCTGCCATAAACTATGGAAAGATACTGGGATTTACCACCAAGACATTTCTGCCGAATTATGGAGAGTTCTATGAAATGCGCCAGTTTACGGCCGGTCCCAAAGAGCCGCGTTATGTCCTGTACGACAGTGAGCAGATTCCTTTTGGTGCCAGGATTTTATTCCAGAGCTCACTGATGGATGATCTGGTTGTAGCGGCTGAACTGTGTGAAGATGCCTGGGCGCCGATACCGCCAAGTTTAAAGTCAGCGACCAGAGGGGCGACCATTATAGTGAATTGCTCTGCCAGTACAGAAGTGGTGGGAAAAGATGAATATCGAAAAGGACTATTGGAGGGAGCATCGGCGCGGCTGATGGCCGGTTATGTATACTCTAATGCCGGTGAAGGCGAATCCACCACCGATGTTGTCTTTGGCGGGCACAGCATCATTGCGGAAAACGGCGTGGTGCTGAAAGAGTCGGAACGTTTTAAGAATCAGATCATTTGCAGTGAAATTGATATTAACCGACTGGTCAATGACCGTCGTAAGAATACTACCTTCCGGATGGAGGAAACGGTTGCTTTTGAGCGCATTCCTTTCCATGTAGAGGTGGAGGAAACAGAATTGACACGGACTTTTATGAAGATGCCGTTCGTGCCAAAACGAATCGAAGCACGGTCAAGGCGATGGGATGAGATCTTGACCATTCAGGCGATGGGGCTAAAAAAACGGCTGTCTCATACCAAATCTAAAACGGCAGTGATCGGTATCTCCGGAGGATTGGATTCAACCTTAGCTCTGCTCGTCATGGCTAAAGCCTTTGATATGTTGGAGAAGGACCGTAAAGAAATGATCGCGGTTACCATGCCTTGCTTTGGGACGACCGACCGCACTTATCGGAATGCCTGCCAACTGACCCGCAAACTGGGGGCAACCTTGCGGGAAATCCCAATCAGGGATGCCGTTATAGGCCATTTTAAAGATATTGGCCATGATCTGGACAACCATGATATCACATACGAAAATGGACAGGCCCGGGAACGGACTCAGGTTTTGATGGATGTGGCTAATCAGGAGTCGGGACTGGTCGTCGGAACCGGTGATATGTCAGAGCTTGCGCTGGGATGGGCAACTTTTAATGGTGACCATATGTCAATGTATGGTGTGAATAGTTCAATTCCGAAGACGCTGGTACGGTATCTGGTACGCCATTATGCGGATACATGTGAAGATCCGGAGTTAAAGGGTGTGCTGGATGATATACTGGATACGCCGGTAAGTCCGGAACTGCTGCCGCCGAAAGACGGAGAGATTATACAGAAGACAGAAGATCTGATAGGACCCTATGAACTGCATGATTTTTATCTGTATTATATGCTGCGGTTCGGCTATGAACCGAGTAAGATTTTCCGGGTGGCAAAGCTGGCCTTTGAAGATGAATATGATGATAAAACACTGCTGAAATGGCTTACGGTATTCTGCCGCCGCTTCTTTAGCCAGCAGTTTAAGCGTAATTGTCTTCCCGATGGCCCGAAGGTCGGGACGGTAGCGATATCGCCGCGGGGGGATCTGCGGATGCCCAGTGATGCGTGTGTTAGTGTTTGGCTGGAAGATTTGGAGAGTATAGAGATTAAATAGAGAGTTGGCTATCGGACGCGGAAAAGGGATGCGAAATATCTCATGTGAACGCAAGTAACGCGGCGGCGAGCTACACTGTTAACTACGACTATGACGCGCAGGAGAGCCTTTGCGCCAAGTCTTCGTAAACAGCGTATCTCGCCGCCGCTAAGAACACTTGCTAATTGTTCACTTAGAGATATTTCGCATCCCTTTTCCGCTGGTCTGATCCCCCACAGCATTCTCAAAATGCTTAAGGCTTACCCAATAACTACCAGTCCTTAACGAAGTTCATCATAGTGAATATGTAAACCTCTTGACCACCATAATTTCAACATGACGAGAACCCCCTCACCGCACGCAGTAGCGTCCCGTCAGATATAAACTTATTGTTTTGGCATGTTCCATGCCGTATGGTCGGTATGTAACAGCATATGAGATTTGTGTGACAGCGGTTTTTCCAGATAGTCTTCATAAAGTTTCAGGACATCGGGATTCTCATGTGAGAACCGGAATTTTGCATTTTTATCCAGAAAGTATAGGTTACCGCCGCGGGTAAATGCAAGCTCCTCGCCATCGTGGATCGGCTGTCCGCCGCCGCCGACACAGCCGCCGGGGCAGGCCATGACTTCGACGAAATCATAATGAACATCACCGCGGTCAATCGCATCGAGAAGCTTTCTGGTATTGGCAAGACCGCTCACTACGGCTGCCCGGATCACCGCATCGCCAATGGTTACTTCGGCGGTCACAACGCCGGTATCAAATCCAGGGCTGCGCACGATCTTAAAGGCATCGGCATCGGGATTTTTACCGGTTGCCAGATAATAAGCGGAACGCAGCGCCGCTTCCATAACACCGCCGGTAGCACCGAAGATGATGCCGGCGCCGGTTGCTTCTTTCATCAGCGGATCGCATTCGCGTTCTTTTAGGGTAGCCGGTTCAATGTGGGCAGAGCGAATCATTCTTGTCAGTTCCCGGGTGGTCAGTACTACATCTACGCCGTATCCGGCAAATTCTTCATGGAAGAGTTCCACGTTAGCCCGTTCCCCTTTCTTGGCAATGCAGGGCATTACTGAAATGGTGTAAATATTCTCCGGATCCACACCGAGGGATTGGGCATAATAGGATTTCATCACAGCACCGAACATCTCCTGCGGAGACTTTGCTGATGACAACTGCGGCACCAGATGCGGATATTGAGATTTGATAAATCTCAGCCAGCCGGGGCAGCAGGAGGTAAACATCGGTTTATCTTTCAGCTCGCCTTTGGTAAAGCGCTCCAGAAATTCGCTTCCTTCCTCCATGATGGTCAGGTCGGCACTGAAAGTAGTATCGAATACATAATCAACACCCATCCGCTTTAAGGAATCCATGATCTTGCCAATGGTCGCTTCTTCGCGGCTCATTCCCAGTGCTTCGCCCCAGGCGGCGCGAACCGCGGGAGCTACCTGGGCAACGACGATTTTCTTATCATCGGCGATCGCATCCCAGACCTTCTCGGTATCATCTCTTTCGCGTAAAGCCGCAACCGGACAGTGGGTGATGCACTGGCCGCACAGTGAACAGTCAGAATCTTCAATCCGGCGGTTGCGGGAAACATTAACAGTAGTTCTGGAACCGGTACTTTCTACATCCCAGATATTCAGCCCCTGAACTTTGTCACAGATCTGGATACAGCGCATACATTTGATACATTTGGCCGAATCCCGGATTAATGGGAAATCCTTATTCCAGGTGATCCGTTCCAATTCCTTCTGATATGGGCTGTCAATGATATTTAAATCATTGGCAACACTTTGCAGGGTACAATTGCCGCTGCGGGCACAGACAGCACACTGGCAGTCGTGCTGCGATAAAATCAGTTCTACCGTAGTCCGGCGGTCTTTACGGACCTTGGGGCTGTTGGTGTAAATCACCATGCCCTCTTCGGCAACATTATTACATGAAGTTACCAGACGTTCCTTGCCCTCCAGTTCCACCACACAGACCCGGCAGGCAGCAATCTCATTCAGATCCTTAAGATAGCATAGTTTAGGGATTGGAATACCGCACTGAGCGGCTGCATCTAAAATAGTCGTACCATCCGGTACTGATATCTGTTTATTATCAATTGTAAGATTTACCATAATATCTCTCGACCTCCTTTGAATATACCAAATCCAAAGTGATCGCAGCGGAGGCATCGGGATGATTCCTGCTTAGCTTCGGCTTCGGTCATACAATTTTCCACTCCCTCAAAATCACAAACCCGTTCACCGGCTTCGCGCTCGGTCATATTCACGCGGCCGCAGGGAGTACGGTCGTCAAGACAGGCTTCGGGAATTTCCACATCGCTGGAAATGATGTGATGATAACCCAGATATTCATCAATATTGGCAGCGACCACTTTGGCAGCAGCAACTGCTCTGATTACTGACGCCGGGCCGGTTGCACAGTCTCCGCCGGCAAATACATCCGGGAGATCTTCAAAACTGCCGTGCGTCTCCGCCATAATTTTACCGCGGGATACCGGTACACCGGCATCCTCAAAATGTTTCGATTCAATATCCTGGCCGATCGCCACAACAAGTGTGGTACAGGGAACAAAAAAATCAGGTTCGCCGGTTGGTCTGACACTGGCACGGCCATCTTTTATCTTACTGATCATCTGCGGTGTGATCCAGATACCTTTGACCCTGCCGTCCGCATCGGTCTCAATTCTTCCGGGTGCACTTAGGGTGCGGATTTCAATGCCCTCGGCCACCGCACCTTCGATTTCATCCGGCAGGGCGGTCATATCGGCAATCCGCCGGCGATATAAAATACTTACCTTTTTAGCGCCGAGACGCTTGGCTGTCCGCACCGCATCCATGGATACATTTCCGCCGCCGATGACTGCAACCTCCTGACCGGTCAGATCCGGCCCCCGATCTTCGTCTATATCGCGCAGGAACTGAACCGCAGATAATACACCGGCAGCATCTTCGCCGTCAATACCCAGTTTCTTATCGGTACTGGCACCGATTGTGATCAATACGGCATCATAGGCATCGCGGAGTTCCTGAATCGACATATCACGTCCGATCTGCTTGCCGAACTCAACCTTTATACCGGTTTCCAGTATGGCATTAATATCATCGTCTAAGCGGTCTTTCGGAAGACGGTAATTGGGAATTCCATAACGCAGCATACCGCCTAATTTCGGCAGCATCTCATAAACGGTCGTCTGATGTCCCATTAACTGAAGATAATATGCTGTACTTAAACCACCCGGGCCGCCGCCGACGATAGCGATCTTCTTGCCGGTAGCAGGCGCACATGGCGGCGGTGGTACTTTGCCGGCATAATCGGCAGCAATCCGTTTCAGGCCGCGGATATTAATGGCATCATCGACCATATTGCGGCGGCAGCGTGCTTCACACGGATGTTCGCAAATAAAACCGCAGGTAGTCGGGAACGGATTATCCTTGCGGATCAATCTGATCGCATCCTCATATCGCTCTTCCCCAACGAGTGCGATATAACCCGGAATATCAACTCGGGCCGGACATAAAGAGACACAGGGCACCGGATGCTGGTATGTACAGATGCAGCGGCCGTGCTTAATATGTTCCTCATAATCTTCACGGTATCCGATCAAACCTTTGTATACCATATTTGCTGCTTCATAGCCGATGGCACAGTCAGCACTGCGCATGATGGAAAGGGCGGTATCCTCCATTAAATCAAGAGTATTCATCGCTGCATTACCATCAAGTACATCTGTTATTAAGTTGTTAAGTTGGCCTAGCCCAATGCGGCATGGTACACATTTCCCACATGTCTGTGCATGACATAAATCTAAAAACGCTCTGGACATGTCAACCGGACATAAGCCCGGCGGGCTGGATTCGATTCGGCGTTCCAGGTCTTTATATAGTCCCTCGATGACTAATTCGGACTTACCCGGGGTAGGAATCTCAAGTCTGCTCATAATTTTCACCTCTCATTATTTTTTGTAGACGAGCTATGCTTTATATATTGTATCTTAACATAGCTAGTTGCACAATAAAAGTTAATTTTTAGTCAATTTTTTGATAATGTTTATCAAAAACAAAGTCTTTAGGTATAAATTGGAAGATATAAAACATGTTTTATCCCGCTCCGGAATGTGGTACAATAAAAAAAATTAGCGATTAATTTTCAGGAGGAATAAAGGGATGAAAGCAAAATTAGTTGAGAAGTTTAAAGAATTGTATGGCGAAGCCGGAGGGATAGGTGCTTATTTTGCTCCCGGCCGGGTGAATCTGATCGGTGAACATACCGACTATAACGGCGGCCATGTATTTCCCTGTGCACTGACCCTTGGTACATTCGGTATCGCGCGGAAGAGAAATGATAAAAATGTTAATTTTTTTTCGATAAACTTCGAGAAACTGGGTATCATAAGGACCAGTCTGGATGATTTGGTTCCAAATAGTAAGGCGGGTTGGACCAATTATCCCAAAGGGGTTATATGGGCATTCGAAAAACGCGGTTTTAAAATGGACTGCGGGCTGGACATACTGATTTACGGAAATATACCAAATGGTTCGGGGCTTTCGTCTTCTGCCTCCTTAGAAGTTCTGACCGGACTGATATTAAAAGATGTCTATGGATTCGATGTTTCAATGATTGAGATTGCGTTGATCGGTCAGGATGCAGAGAATAATTTCAGCGGTATGAACTGCGGTATCATGGATCAATTTGCCAGTGCGATGGGAAAGAAAGATAATGCCATTTTTCTCGATGCCAATACACTGCATTATGAATATGCTCCGGTAGTACTGGAAAATGCCAAGATTGTGATTGTTAACAGTAAGGTCAAGCACAGCCTGGTTGATTCTGCCTATAACGACCGCCGCAAGGAGTGTGAAACAGCGGTTGAAGAGCTTCAGCGGGTGGTGGAGATCAAGACTCTGGGTGAATTATCAGAAGCACAATTTGAGCAGTATAAAGATGCCATCGGCACTGGTATCAGGCGCAAAAGGGCGAAGCATGCAGTCTATGAGAACCAGCGGACCATCCAGGCGGTAAAAGCACTGAAAGAGAATGACATAGAGACCTTTGGCAAACTAATGAATGCATCTCATGTTTCGCTCCGGGATGATTATGAAGTATCCTGCGAAGAAATCGATATCCTGGTCAATCTGGCATGGGATACCGCAGGAGTGATCGGAGCTCGGATTACCGGTGGCGGTTTTGGCGGCTGCACGGTGAATATTATAGAAAATGATGCCGTTGACCGGTTTGTCGAAAAAGTTGGTGCGGCGTATGAAGAGAGAGTGGGGCATAAAGCGGAATTTTATATTGTGGACATAGGAGATGGCGCACATGCTTTATAAAAATATCGGAGAGCTGGTCCAATACGGGATTAATACCGGTCTGACACCAGAATGTGAACGTATCTATACAACAAATTTACTGCTGGATGTATTTCACGAAGACAATTATAAAGAGGAATCTTTGGGCGGGGAAGAGACCGTTTTGGAAGAAGTATTGGGAAACCTGCTGGATGAAGCGGTGAAACGGGGTCTCATTGAAGACAGCATTGTATACCGTGATCTGTTTGACACCAGACTGATGAATTGTCTGATGCCACGGCCGGTACAAGTACAGGAGACCTTTCTTGAAAAATATGAAATATCTCCGGCTGCAGCCACAGAGTATTATTACAAGCTCAGCCAGGACAGTGACTATATCCGAAGATACCGGGTGGCTAAGGATCAAAAATGGAAAACGGCCAGTTCGTATGGGAATATTGATATTACCATTAATCTCTCTAAGCCGGAGAAGGACCCTAAGGCCATCGCAGCAGCCCGAAATATCAGGGCGAGCGGTTATCCGAAGTGCCTGCTCTGTGCGGAAAATGAAGGGTATGCGGGCAGAGTAAATCATCCGGCCAGAGAAAATCACCGTATCATCCCGCTGGTGATTAATGACAGTGAATGGGGAATGCAGTATTCTCCGTATGTATATTATAATGAACATTGTATCGTATTTAATGGTGAGCATACGCCGATGAAGATTGAACGGAATACTTTTGTAAAATTGTTTGATTTTGTAAAGTTGTTTCCGCATTATTTCCTGGGTTCAAATGCTGACCTGCCAATCGTCGGCGGTTCGATTTTGAGCCATGATCATTTCCAGGGCGGATGCTATACCTTTGCGATGGCGAAAGCGCCTATTGAAGAGGTGGTCACCATTCCCGGTTTTGAGAATGTTGAGACCGGCATCGTGAAGTGGCCGATGTCAGTACTGCGTCTGCGCAGCAGCGATGAACAGCATCTGATCGAGCTGGGGGGTAAGGTCCTGAAAGCATGGCGCGGGTATACTGATAAAGCGGCATTTATCTTCGCCGAAACGGAAGGTGATCCCCATAATACCGTCACTCCGATCGCACGTAAGGTAGGTGGAGTGTTTGAACTGGATCTGGTCCTGCGTAATAATATTACCACCGCGGAACATCCGATGGGTGTCTATCATCCCCATGCAGAATATCATAATATCAAGAAAGAGAATATCGGTCTGATCGAAGTAATGGGGCTGGCAGTGCTGCCGGCGAGACTGAAAACAGAATTAGAGTTGGTTGCAGATTATATTTTAGCAGGAAAGGATATCAGCAGTAATGAAGCGATTGAGAAACACGCGGCATGGGCAGCTGAGCTTCTGCCAAAATATTCTGAAATTACCCGGCAAAACGTAATGGATATTTTGAAAGAAGAAGTAGGGGTTACATTTACTAAGGTTCTGGAAGATGCCGGGGTTTATAAATGTACGGCTGAGGGCCGGGCAGCCTTCCGGCGGTTTATTGAAAGCATATAGCGGGATGAGTGGCGAAAGGAGCAGATAACATGGGAATGCAGGTAGAAACATTTGGCGAAACGGCCGGCGGAGATGCGGCGAAACTATACATTTTTACCAATGATAAGAACAGCGAAATGGTAGTCAGTGACTATGGCGCGACGCTGGTGCGGGTAATCGTGGAAGATAAGGAAAGTAACCGATGCGATGTCGTCTTGGGATATGATAATGCGTCCGGATATGAAAACGGCGGTTATTTCTTTGGAGCGGTTGTCGGAAGGAGCGCTAACCGGATCGGTACGGCATCATTTGAGCTTAATGGAACCGCTTATCAGTTGGAGCAGAATGATAATGGCAACAATCTGCACAGCGGTCTTGATTTTTACAGCAAACGGATGTGGACTGTAGAGGACACGACCGAAAACAGCATTACGCTGTCTTTGTTCAGCCCGGATGGCGACCAGGGATATCCGGGGAATGTGAAAATAGAAGTCACTTATACCCTGACAGAGGACAACCAGGTCCAGATCGAGTATCGCGGGGTACCGGATGTGGATACGATCATGAATCTGACCAATCATAGTTACTTCAATCTGGACGGACATGCTTCGGGGACTATTCTGGAGCAGAAAATCCGGATAGATGCAGGATCATTTACCAAAGCCGATAAAGAATCCATCCCTACCGGAGAGGTGGTAAGCGTAGCCGGAACACCGATGGATTTCCGGACGGCAAAAGCGGTGGGCAAAGATATTGAAGCCGATTATGAAGCCTTAGAACTGGGCGGCGGATATGATCATAACTGGGTGCTTGATAATAATGGGAAATACGCTCTGGCTGCACAGATGACTTCAGAGATGAGCGGAATTAAAATGGATGTTTATACCGATCTGCCGGGCATGCAGTTTTATACCGGAAATTTCATAACTGGTGAAGTAGGTAAAAACGGAGTACATTACTGCAGGCGGCAGGGGCTTTGCTTTGAAACACAGTATTTTCCGGATGCTATACATAAGAGCAATTTTGATTCACCGGTATGCAGATCAGGAGAGGTATATTATACGAAAACTGCTTATAAATTTTATCTATAAGTAAAAAATATATCTTCCTTGATCCCTCCTATGTTAAGATTCCGGTCTGCGGCACTATATTGAAAAGACTTCAGATTAATTATAATCTTGAAGTCTTTTTATTTAAATTACAAAAAACCTATTGACTTGTTTCTACTACAAATGTAGAATAAATTTAACTACTACAAGCGTAGAAGAAATAAGGAGGGTGATAGAAATGAAAAGAAAGTACCAGCGGCTGCCTGATTCAGAGTTGGATATTATGCTGGCATTATGGAATGGAAAGCCTGATATGTGCAGGAGTGAGATTGAAGAAATAGTTAATGAAAAACGATCATTGGCACCAACTACGATATTATCATTACTGAGCCGATTGGAGAAAAAGGGTGTTGTAGCGGTAAAGAAAAATGGAAATAAGAATTTGTACAGTCCGCTTATAATGCAGGAAGAGTATCAGATCAATGAAAGCAGCAGTGTACTTGAGAAGCTATATGATAATTCTTTGAAAAATTTCGTCGTCTCTCTCTATGAAGGTAAAAAACTCAGCAGCGAAGAAATTGAAGAGCTTAGATATTTTATAGAAGAGGTTGAGGAGAAAGAGGAATAGATATGGAGAATTTTATATTGTATATAATAAAAGTCAATTTATTTGCTGCAATATGTATTTGTTTGGTCTATTTATTATCCCGTTTGGTCAGAAGAAAATACTCATCTCTATGGAGATATTATACATGGTTATTCATCGCCATATTTTTAATAGTTCCGTTTGGGTTGTTTAGAGAAGCGGAGGTTGTCAGTATGGAAGTTCCATATCAGTGGGGTGTTACGGAAACAACTGGTGCTGCAGCAGATGTTGAAAGTATTGCCTCGGAGTCTGAAGCAGACACCAATAGTTTCACCGAAGCGGATAATCAGGTGAACCTCATGAGTTACAAGCAGTCTATTTTGGATCTTACGATATCCGATCTTAGCCGTGCCGCGATGTATGTATGGATAGGAGTGGCTCTTGGTTTAGCATTTATAAGAGTAATGATATATTATATATCATTACATTCTTTTAAAAGATGGGCGGTTCCGATTAAAAAAGAAAGATATTTAAAGTTATATCATCAAATTTGCAAGGAGAATGGGATTAGAAGATATCCCCGGCTGTTGCTCAGCCCAAAGTTGTCCAGTCCCGCTCTGGCAGGTTTGATACGACCTGTTTTGTGCTTACCGGAAGCCGAGTATACGGAGGATGAACTAAAACTGATCTTTAAACATGAGTTGCATCACTATAAAAATAAAGATCTGTGGTATAAGCTGTTTCTTCTTTTAGTAGGAACGGTTTACTGGTTTAATCCATTCCTATATCTTATGAGAAAGGAAGCTGAAAACGATCTCGAATATATTTGCGATGGTAATGTGATAAAAGCAAGCACATATTCAGAACGCACAATATATCATCGGCTGCTTTTGAGAACAGCTGAACATCACAATTGTATTCATTATATATCGGCCAGTCTGAACGATGATATGACCGACTTTAAAGAAAGGATTATGTATATGATAAAATTAAAGACTTTAAAAAAGGGAAGAATTTTTGTTGTTATGTTTATTACAGTATTTATATGTGCTAATTTATTAGTGGGCTGCTCGGCCGGAAAAGCAAAAGATAAGGCGGAAGATAAGAAGGATTCGTCAGTTGAGAGTGTAGCGGAAACTGACGATGATAAATCAGATGAGATACCAGCGGATAATTCTGAATCGGAAACAGGGGATCAATCTAATAATACGGCACAAACAGATAATCAAGCAACAGCTTCCAAGGATAAAGAGGTTGATAAGAGCGGGGATTACATGGGTGATATTACTTGTCCTAATCCTCCGAAAGATTCTTCTTATAGGATTCATAACAATGTGAATGCTGACGAGGCGATTGTAATTTATATAACCAACTTAGATGACGCAAATATTAAATTCCATCTTACCAAGGCAAGTTATAATAGTGAGATTCAATCCGATTCCTATACTGAAAAAGTGATATTTAAGGAACATATTGCCCATTATAATGGAGATGGATACTATGAATATATCGGTAAGGATTACCACCTGTATTTTAAATATGACGCGGCACAAGGAGAGGTGGCTGGTGACCATACCATGGCAGTATATGGGCTTAGCAGTATAATTGATGCAAATCAATATGGAGGAGATTTGTCCTATAATGGAACCAGCGGAAATTTATTTGTTATGGGGCTTCCGTTTGCCGGATAGACTCAGTGAGTTTTCCTGACCGGGCAGATGCAAAAAAAGGACGGAGCTATTTAAAAGGCTCCGTCCAGATATTTTGATAAAGAACGTCTGATATTGGCTTCCAATGGAGCTTCGCCCGAACACAGACACCATTCAAATACATTTCCGATAATGATCATCCGGATGTCTGTGGTGATCTCCTCAAGGGATAGGGAAGGGGCCACTCTGCCGGCGGCTATCGCTTTTTCCAGGTAAGCCGTAACGGTTATGATCGGATAGGAGCGTTCGGTTCGGCTGATGGGATTGAGGGCCTGATTTTTAGGGGTGTAATAACTGGATAAAAATTCAGTTCCCAGTTCCCGGCAGTACTTTGCATAATTCAGATAAACCAGAATAATGGCAATCTTAGCTTCATCAGCATTCGCCGGAAGATCCAGCAGAGCGGGATTGATGCTGGGCTGCTCCTCAATATAGTAAGAAAGCAGGTCATCTTTGGATTGAAAATGATGATAAAAGCTGCCATTAGATACGCCGGCTTCTTCGCAGATATTTTTAATCGAAAGTTCTTCGTATCCCTGGTCCTGAAGGATCTTCTTGGCAGCGCGGAAAATACGTCCTTTGGTGGTCTTGGATTTTAACTGCTGCTTGGTCAGTTCGATTGTATCGTTCATAATAAATCTCCATTTGTTATAGAGGATTTTAGTTTACTATCTAAAGTATAGCATAAAGTAATGGCTATATGCAAGAAAACAGAGTGAACTCTATAATTGCAAGAATGGATAGAATCCGCTATACTATTATGTGGAAAATAATGCGTTAGGCATGGGAGGATACGGAGTTATGGACATTAATCAAAGACTGACCAGTGAATTAGGCGTAAAACGTGCCCAGGTGGACGCGGCCGTCAAGCTAATCGATGAGGGAAATACCATTCCATTTATCGCCAGATACCGGAAAGAAGTGACCGGTTCGTTAGATGATGAGCAGCTGCGTAAGCTGCATGAGCGCCTGATCTATCTGCGTAATCTGGAAGAGAAAAAAGAACAGGTTTTGAGCAGTATCGAAGAACAGGGAAAGCTAACCGAAGAATTAAAAGTGCAGATCCTGGCGGCGGAGACAATGGTGGTAGTAGAAGATTTATATCGCCCGTACCGACCAAAACGCCGGACCAGAGCGACGATTGCCAAAGAGAAGGGGTTGGAGCCGCTGGCAGCGGTCATCACTCTGCAAAAGGCGGACAAGCCGTTAGAGGAGCTTGCGGCAGAATATATTTCACCGGAAAAGGAAGTAACAACAGCGGAAGAAGCTATCGAAGGAGCGAAGGATATTATTGCCGAAGCGATATCGGACGAGGCTGATTATCGTATTTATATCCGTAATCTGACCTTCAAGAAGGGTAAGGTCACATCCACGGCAAAAGACCCGGAGACTGAATCGGTCTATGAGATGTATTATCAATTTGAAGAGCCGGTCAATAAGCTGGCCGGCCACCGAACCCTGGCTTTGAACCGCGGGGAGAAGGAAAAGATATTAAATGTGAAGATAGAAGCGCCGGAAGAAGATGTGATCCGTTATCTGGAAAAGAAGATCATTCACGCAGATAACACCTACACCACTCCGATCTTAAAAGATGTGGCAGCGGACAGTTATAAGCGTCTGATCGCTCCGGCCATCGAGCGGGAGATCCGTAATGAGCTGACCGAAAAGGCAGAAGATGGAGCCATCGAAGTATTTGGCAAGAATCTGGAACAGCTTCTGATGCAGCCGCCGATCGTTGGACAGGTTGTCCTGGGGTGGGACCCTGCCTTTCGGACCGGATGTAAGCTGGCGGTAGTGGATCCCACCGGTAAGGTAATCGGAACCACCGTCATCTATCCGACTGCGCCGACGACACCACAGAAGATTGAAGCATCCAAAAAGCTGTTAAAGCAGATTATAGAAAAATATAATATCACCTTAATTTCATTAGGAAATGGTACGGCGTCGAGAGAATCGGAAATGATCATCGTAGAACTATTAAAAGAAATCAATAAACCGATACAATACGTCATCGTCAATGAAGCCGGTGCGTCGGTTTATTCGGCCAGCAAACTGGCCAGTGAGGAATTCCCGAACTTTGACGTGGGACAAAGGAGTGCGACGTCTATTGCAAGACGTCTCCAGGACCCGCTGGCGGAGCTGGTAAAGATCGATCCGAAATCTATCGGCGTAGGACAGTATCAGCATGATATGAATCAGAAGAAATTGAGTGAAGCCCTGTCCGGAGTGGTCGAAGATTGTGTGAATAGGGTTGGTGTAGATCTGAACACTGCGTCAGCACCATTGCTGGCCTATATTTCCGGGATTTCCGGTACTATCGCTAAAAATATCGTTGCCCACCGGGAAGAGAACGGCAGCTTCTCGCAGCGGAAGGAATTGCTGAAAGTAGCTAAATTGGGCCCCAAAGCATATGAACAGTGTGCCGGTTTTATGCGGATTCAGAGTGGTAAGAATCCGCTTGACGGAACCAGCGTTCACCCCGAATCCTATGAAGCAGCTGAGAAGCTGCTGAAAAAACAAGGTTTTTCGGTAGCGGATATTACCGGCGGCAAACTGGCCGGCCTGTCCCTGACCATCAAGGACTACAAGAAGCTGGCGGAAGAACTGGAAATCGGTGAGATCACCCTGCGGGATATCGTCAAAGAGCTGGAAAAACCAGCCCGTGACCCGCGTGATGAAATGCCGAAACCGATCCTGCGGACCGACGTGCTGGAGATGAAAGACCTGGCCGAAGGCATGGAATTAAAAGGTACGGTCCGCAATGTCATCGATTTTGGTGTCTTTGTTGACATTGGCGTGCATCAGGATGGATTGGTGCATATTTCACAGATCACCGATAAGAAATTCATCAAGCATCCACTTGAAGCAGTGAGTGTCGGTGACATTGTAGACGTAAAAGTTATGAGTGTAGATTTGCAGAAAAAGCGGATTCAATTAACGATGATATTATAATCTGAAAAAGAGTAAACTGCTATAAAAAAGGTATTGTATAAAGAAATATAATGAGTTATAATGGCTAATGAAAAAGAAAATAATTCTTCGGGGTAGGGTGACTCATGGATTTGAGAATTCCCAACCGGCGGTAAAGTCCGCGACCCGCGCAAGCGGCTGATTTGGTGACTGCTACCTGGCAACAGTAAGCAATGAGCAGAATTCCAAAACCGACAGTAAAGTCTGGATGAGAGAAGAAGTTTATGATATTCAGTGCATATCAACCCTCGAATTGTTAATAATTCGGGGGTTCTTTTTGTTTATCGTAAATAACCGGGAAGAGTTTCTTTCTTTACAACTAAAATAAAAAGCATATGATTGAAAAGGAGAGAAAAATGAGCACACAAACAATGAGTAACCAGGGAAGCAGAGTAAACATAAGGACGCTTGCACAGATAGGAATGCTGTCAGCGATCGCGGTGGTTTTAATGCTGTTTGAAATTCCGCTGCCGTTTGCACCGGCTTTTTACAAAATTGATCTGAGTGAAGTACCGGTCCTGATCGGATGCTTTGCTATGGGACCACTGGCCGGTGCAGCGATAGAGCTGGTGAAGATATTGCTGAATTTAGCGATCAATGGAACCCTTACAGCCGGGGTCGGCGAAATGGCGAATTTACTAATCGGATGTGCATTATGCGTTCCGGCGGGAATTATTTATAAAAGAAACCGGACCAGAAAAGGTGCACTGGTCGGAATGGTATCAGGAACGTTATTTATGACATTGATAGGATGTTTTCTGAATGCATATATCCTGCTTCCGGCTTATGCAAAAGCATTTGAGATGCCAATTGATTCGCTGGTTGCAATGGGGACGGCGGTTAATGGTTCGATCACTAATCTGATGACCTTTGTTTTGCTTGCGGTTGCTCCGTTTAATCTCCTGAAAGGTGTCGTGGTATCGCTGATCGTATTTTTGATCTATAAAAAGATCGCACCGGTTTTTAAGACTGGGAATTAAGACTTAAACAGCGTAAACATAAGCTTTAAGAAGCGTATTTGCCGTCAGGCGGTATGCTTCTTTTTGGTTGTAACACAGAAAACATTGTGATATACTGGGAACAGTTAAAGTATCGGAGGAGGGAAATATGTCTGTAAAATTTGAAGCAAGGATGACACAGAAGGCGATGTATGATTTTTTGTTGCACCATACATATACTCATGTTATGGGGATAGTTGCAGCGGTATTTGGCCTTGTCAATATAACATTAGGGGTACATCAGTTTGTAAATGGCGGAAATGGATCAACATTTCTGGTTTTCGGTCTGCTGTTTTTATTTGGTATGCCGTTGATGCTTTGGTTTTCTGCCGGAAATAATATCCGCAGGGTACCGATGTTTGCTAATCCGATTGACTATGAGCTGAATGAAGATGGGATACAGATATCGCAGGATGATAAAAGCCAGCTGACACCGTGGGCAGCACTCATCCGCGTGACATCTACCAGAAGCGGGATCATTTTATACCAGGCTAAGGACCGGGCGATCGTTCTGCCGAGAAGTGATATAGGAGAGCAGGAAGCAGCGGTGATCGAGATCATTTCCACACACGTAGATTCTTCCAAAGTTAAGATTCGCAGATAAGACAAATTTGGTGGTACAGGAGTGGAAGGATGATCGTAGAAACATGGTCTGAACAGGAGACTTATGAACTGGGAATAAGAATAGGAAAAGAAGCGATAGAAGGGCAGGTATATACTCTGACCGGTGATATGGGAGTCGGCAAGACGGCACTTACGAAGGGTGTCGCCAAGGGGCTGGGGATCAATGAAGCAGTCAGCAGCCCGACCTTTACGATCATTCAGGTATACGAGGAGGGACGGCTGCCGTTCTATCATTTTGATGTTTACCGTATTGGCGATGTGGAAGAACTGGATGAAGTGGGGTACCAGGATTACGTGTATGGAAATGGGGTTACACTTATCGAATGGGCCGATCTGATAACGGAAGTACTTCCGGGAGATCACACCGGGATACGGATAGAAAAGGATTTGGAAAAAGGATTTGATTATAGAATAATAAAGATACAAAAAAATGGAGGACATAATAATGAGTAAGATCATGCTGACAGGAGACCGACCGACAGGGAAACTGCACGTAGGACATTATGTAGGATCGCTGCGAGGCAGAGTGGAGATGCAGAATTCCGGTCTTTATGATGATATTTTTATAATGGTTGCCGATCTGCAGGCTTTGACCGACAATTCCGACAACCCGGAGAAGGTACGCCGGAATATTATCGAGGTGACGCTGGATTATCTGGCCTGCGGACTAGACCCGGAGAAATCCACTTTATTTATCCAATCACAGGTTCCGGAACTTTGTGAGCTTAGCTTCTTTTATATGAATCTGGTGACCGTTGCCAGGTTGCAGCGGAATCCTACCGTTAAGAGCGAAATTCAGATGCGTAACTTTGAGACCAGTATTCCGGTTGGGTTCTTTACCTATCCGATCAGCCAGGCGGCTGATATTACGGCCTTTAAGGCGAATGTGGTACCGGTTGGGGAAGATCAGCTGCCGATGCTGGAACAGACCAAAGAGATCGTTCGTAAATTCAATTCAGTATATGGTGACACATTGGTGGAACCGGAGATTTTACTGCCGGGTAATAAAGCGTGTCTGCGCCTGCCCGGAACCGACGGCAAAACGAAGATGAGCAAATCATTAGGCAATTGCATTTATTTAGCAGATAGTGCAGATGAGGTAAAACAGAAAATCATGAGCATGTACACCGACCCAAATCATATCCAGATTTCTGATCCGGGACAGATTGAAGGCAATACGGTCTTTACTTATCTGGATGCATTTAGTTCAGAACAGGATTTTGCTGATTTTCTACCGGAATATCAGAATCTGGATGAGCTGAAAGCCCATTATCAGCGTGGCGGACTCGGTGATGTGAAAGTAAAACGATTCCTGAATACTGTCATGGAAAGAGAGCTGGAACCGATCAGAAACCGCAGAAAAGAATTTGCAAAAGACATCCCGGCGATTTATGAGATACTGCAGAAGGGGAGTCAGAAGGCGAGAGCAGCGGCATCTGATACCCTGGCGGATGTGAAGCGTTCAATGAAGATTAATTACTTTGAGGATACCGCTTATATTCAGGAGCAGGCCGATAAGTATAAGGAAGAAGAGTAACTATGCGGATATTGGCATTAGACAGCTCCGGTCTGGTAGCATCGGTTGCGCTCGTAGAAGAGGAACAGACACTGGCGGAGTATACAGTGAATTATAAAATGACCCACTCGCAGACCCTGCTTCCGATGCTGGATGCGGTTGTGAAGCTGATGGGATTTGATCTGAGTACCATTGATGCCATTGCGGTAGCAGGTGGACCGGGGTCATTTACCGGACTGCGCATCGGTTCGGCAACGGCTAAAGGGCTTGGCCTGGCGCTGGATAAACCGCTGATCCATATTCCGACTGCGGAAGGGATGGCATATAACCTGTTTGGGGTTAAAGGGTTGATATGCCCGATTATGGATGCACGAAGGAGTCAGGTGTATACCGGGGTATATCGGTATGAAGAACAATTTACGGTGGTGGCGGATCAAATGGCACTGCCTGTCGAAAGTCTGATCGGGAAACTGAATGATTATGGAGAAATGGTAACCTTTCTGGGTGACGGAGTACCGGTGTATCGTGATCAGATTGAGGCCGGTATGCGGATTCCCTACGCTTTTGCGCCGGGCAACCTGAACCGCCAGCGTGCAGCATCGGTCGGCGTTCTGGGAATTCAGCGTTTGCGGGAAGGGAAGATCGAGACAGCGGCAGAACACAAGCCGGATTATCTTAGGGTCTCTCAGGCCGAGCGGGAACGCGCAGAGCAGGAAAAAGCCCGGACAGGAGGCTGAAAAGTGTGAAAGTACGGTTGATGGCGGAGCGGGAAATCGAAACGATTGCATTGATCGAACAGCAGATGTTCTCCGATCCGTGGAGTGAGCGAGCAATCATCGAGACCTTTGCCCGGAAACAGTCGCTTATCCTTACAGCCGGTGAAGGACCGGTAATTATGGGATATCTGATCTTCTATTATGCTTTGGATGAAGGTGAAATTGCCCGTATCGCGGTCTTAAAAAAATATCAAAATCAAGGGGTGGGCAGTCATCTCATCGGCGAACTGGAAAAACTTTGCCGGCAAAAAGGTGTTGATAAACTATTTTTGGAAGTTCGGGAAAGCAATCGAACTGCCGTGAATTTCTATCGGAAACTGGGCTTTGAAAATAATGGTATCCGCAGGAAATATTATGCAGAACCGGCGGAAGATGCGGTATTGATGAGCCGGGAGATAAATTAACAATTCAGGAAACACTTCCCACTAGGAATAGGCCTTAGGAAAAGATATAATGTAGGCGTAGCAAAGATGACAGGATTCGTTTAGGAGGAAATTGTATGCGCCAATATAAAGAACAAATCGTGACAAATAAAGAAATAGAAAAAATCTTTTGTAATAAATGCGGCAAAGAAATAAAAGTAGAAAATGGGATTTTGAAGGAAGATATGTTGGAAGTGCAGAAGCGCTGGAGCTATTTTTCCAGCAAGGATAATGAAGTGCATAGCTTTGACTTGTGTGAAGACTGCTATAATCAGTTGATTTCTGATTTTGAGATCCCGGTAGAAAACGAGGTATAAAATGTTAGATGTATGTTTGCTTGGGACAAGTGGAATGATGCCCCTGCCGTATCGTTGGCTGACGGCGCTGATGACCAGATGCGGCGGTAGCAGCCTGCTGATTGATTGCGGCGAGGGAACCCAGATTGCAATAAAGGAAAAAGGATGGAGCTTTAAACCACTGGATGTGATCTGTTTCACCCATTATCACGGTGATCACATCAGCGGGCTGCCCGGACTTTTATTAACAATGGGAAATGCAGACCGGGAGGAACCCCTTACTCTGATCGGACCCAAAGGACTGGAACGGGTAGTGAATTCGCTGCGGGTTATTGCACCGGAGCTTCCGTTTGAAATTAAATTTGTGGAAATCACCCAGCCGGAGCAGACGTTTGAATTAAATGGTTATCGTTTAAAAGCATTTCGGGTCAATCATAATGTAATCTGTTACGGATATACGATTGAGATTGACCGGACCGGCAAATTTGACTTAGCCGGTGCAGAAGCGAATCAGATTCCGAAGAATTGCTGGAAGCATTTGCAGAATGGTAAAACAGTAGAAGTTGATGGAAATGTTTATACTCCCGATATGGTCTTGGGGCCGCCCCGTAAGGGGATCAAGCTGACCTATTGCACCGATACCCGACCGACCAATTCAATCCGGGAAAATGCCAGGCATTCAGATTTGTTTATTTGTGAAGGCATGTATGGCGAAAAGGAAAAAATAGTCAAGGCTAAAGAAAATAAGCATATGACCTTTCATGAAGCTGCGCAGCTGGCGAGAGATGCAGAGGTTAAGGAGATGTGGCTGACCCATTATAGTCCGTCATTATCCTGGCCGGAAGAATTTATGAATGATGTGCGAAAGATATTTCCACAGGCAAAGGCCGGAAAAGATAAGATGACTGCAGAACTCACCTTTCCGGAATAGAGAAAGAGATACAGAGGCGTAACTATGAATGACGAAAAAGATATCGTAATATTGGCAATAGAGAGTTCTTGTGATGAGACAGCAGCTTCAGTCGTGAAAAACGGACGGAGTGTGCTGTCTAATGTCATTTTCTCCCAGATTGACCTGCATAAAGTGTATGGCGGCGTGGTACCGGAAATAGCTTCCCGTAAGCATATTGAAAAGATTAATCAGGTGATACAAGAGGCGCTTGCTCAAGCGGAAATAATCCTTGATCAAATCGATGCGGTAGCGGTCACCTATGGACCGGGACTTGTAGGTGCACTGCTGGTTGGAGTGGCAGAGGCCAAAGCTATCGCCTACGCGAAACAGCTTCCGCTGATCGGTGTACATCATATCGAAGGACATATTGCCGCAAATTTTATCGAGCATAAGGACTTAAAGCCGCCGTTTATATGTCTGGTGGTATCAGGCGGTCATACCCACTTGGTGCGGGTGAAGGATTACGGCGAATATGAAATAATCGGCCGGACCAGAGATGATGCGGCCGGCGAAGCGTTTGACAAGGTCGCGCGGGCGATCGGTATTGGATATCCGGGTGGACCGAAGATAGATAAGCTGTCCCGGGAAGGTGATGAAAATGCCATCGTCTTTCCCAAGGCCCGTGTTGAAGGCGCGCCATATGACTTCAGCTTCAGCGGTTTGAAGTCGGCAGTTCTTAATTATCTCAACGGCTGTCAGATGCGGGGTGAAGAATATAACATTGCCGATGTGGCAGCATCGTTCCAAAAGGCAGTGGTGGATGTATTGGTAGAGCATTCAGTAAGAGCAATGGACGAGTTCGCCATAACTGAGTTTGCTATTGCCGGTGGAGTTGCTTCCAACAGTACGCTGCGTCGGGCGATGGAAAAAGCGTGCGGGGAAAAGGGTGTCAGATTTTACCGTCCGTCGCCGGTATACTGTACCGATAATGCTGCGATGATCGGTGCGGCGGCGTACTATGAATATCAAAAGGGAACCAGACACGGATGGGATCTGAACGCGGTGCCCAATCTGAAATTAGGAGAACGGTAATATGAAAGTGAGCCATTGTACGGCAGTTGTATTGGCGGCAGGTCAGGGAAAACGCATGGGTGCAGACGTACCGAAACAGTATCTTGAGGTTAATGGAAAACCGGTTATATTTTACACTTTGCATACATTTCAAAAATCAGCGGTAATTGATGAAGTCGTTCTGGTTGTTGGGCAAGACGAAATTTCCTATGTACAGAACCAGATTGTGGAAAAGTATTACTTCAGCAAGGTCCGGGCTATTGTGGAAGGTGGAGCGGAGCGGTATGATTCGGTGTGGGAAGCTTTAAGAATCTTATCGGATGATGCGGCATTGGGAAAGCATTATGTGTTTATTCATGATGGTGTGCGGATGCTGGTCGATGAACCGGTCTTAGAGCGGGCATACGAAGCGGTCAGAAAACATCGTGCCTGTGTGGTGGGAATGCCGGTGAAAGATACCATCAAAGCGGCAGACCAGGAGCAATTTGTGGCCAGGACATTGGATCGCAGAGAATTATGGCAGATCCAGACGCCGCAGGTTTTTGAACTGCCGTTAATTAAAGAGGCTTACCGCAAGCTGCGGCAGGAGCCTCAGATTGAGGTGACGGACGATGGTATGGTAGTGGAAGCAATGCTGAAGATCCCGGTGAAACTGGTGAAAGGTAAGTACGAAAACATAAAGATTACTACGCCGGAAGATCTGCTTTTAGCAGAGTTATTTTTAAAAGAATAAAGCGGAAGAATAAATTGTACAAAAATTGGCAATAAAAAGATTGACATCACTTTTGGAAGTATGATAAAATTCATATTGTCGCTAAGATTGGCAGTAGAATTTATATTCGTGGAGAGGTATCGAAGTGGTCATAACGAGGCGGTCTTGAAAACCGTTTGTCCGCAAGGGCACGTGGGTTCGAATCCCACCCTCTCCGTTTAGCAAAGCTCAGTATATACTGAGCTTTTTGTTATGTATATAGTGAAAAAGATTACTAATTATGGTAAAATAGAAAAAAGCAGATATAGGAGGGATATTTATGTATGCAACTTTTGATGAAAGCTTAATTACTGGAAATGAGATGATTGATAGGCAGCATCAGGAACTGATTGATAAGATTAATAAACTGTTGAAAAGCTGTGAAGATGGTTCTGACAGGATTGGTGCAATTAAAATGTTAGAATATCTTGCTGATTATACGGAATTTCATTTTGGCGAAGAAGAAAAACTTCAGGCAGAAGTAGAATATCCGGGATTGGAGAAACATAAGCAAAAGCATGAGGAACTGCGTCAGGTAGTAAAAGATCTGCATCAAATGCTCCGGGAACAAGACGGCCCTTCTGAAGAATTCGTACAGAAAGTAGAAGAGAATGTGATCGAATGGCTCTATTATCATATTAAGACATTTGATCGCTCAGTGGCCGAATTTATTTTTATGAGAGAGCAGCCGGAGCGATTGTAGTTAATTATTCATCGGTAAATCATCCAGTGAGGCGGAATGAAACTGCAATATTAAGCAGTCAGTTTCCGCTTCTTTGTTGTTGGTTGGGAAAAATCGAATAAATAGTGTAAAAGTGCTTGACATAAAGGGACAGAGTGATTAAAATAAACAAATGTGACCTTAAGAATTTGTTAAGGTAAAACTGATTGGAGAAGTACCCAAGCTGGCCGAAGGGGCTCCCCTGGAAAGGGAGTAGGTCGTTAATAGCGGCGCGAGGGTTCAAATCCCTCCTTCTCCGTTAACCGGAAGTGTAAATAGTGCACAATCGGGCATCTAAATCTGGTATAAAGCCTGACAGAATATACCTTCTGTTGTAGGTCGAAAAGCCAGGTTGAAAAATCTAAAAAAAGATTTGAAAAACGCTTGACATAATTCCGGTATAAATGATATTATATTTAGGCTGACTCACAAAAGTCAGTGGACGAACCTTGATAATTAAACAATAGACAACAAACCCTGAAAATCTTTTAAAGAGAATTCAGAGAACGGGTATTGTACAGAAATGT
>Ga0153947_1000073_pt1 | contig 41111 bp, 42 predicted proteins | sample TSNJ031MetaG_FD_104697 | JGI IMG/M metagenome (GOLD analysis project Ga0153947, IMG submission 104697) | Attine ant fungus gardens microbial communities from New Jersey, USA - TSNJ031 MetaG | ecosystem: Host-associated > Fungi > Mycelium > Unclassified | place: USA: New Jersey, Wharton State... | reverse complement strand
TCAGTACTCAAAGTCACAAGAACTTTATGTACTCAAATACCTATTAGAATAGGTGATTACAAGTGATGCAACGCAAATACTAGATGAGCAGTATCAGAAAACTAGCTTCAGTACTTGAAGTGTGGGAAAATGGTCCAACCTCCTAAGTACCATGGTGGACTGATGCATACACATCAATAACAATTGTTCCATTGACCTTAACCTTACACATCCCCTAGATGTATGGCGGCCCAAGAACTAGCGTACATCTTATTTAATCCCACCAGTCATAAGCCATCCAACAAAATGACGTACCTTGTCTGAAGACACCAAGAGTAAATTCAACAACTAGGAGTAGCACACCGCCTCCCGGTGCAAGTCGGAGGACCTTTGGCACAAAACCCTTGTATAATGCTGCTATGCCCTCCTCACGCATAATCGTCACGAGTGCGGGATATGTCCAGTTATACTTAGGTGCGACTCCCGGGACGTGCTCTGCACCTTGTATACGAGACTTTACGACCTGTTGAGATATAAGGGGCTTCACATTTACTTGATAGTTATGGAGACAATGCTTACATCAAAACTGTAAATGCATCTTGTCAGTCAGGAAAATGAAGTGAAGGTAACAAAACATACGGGGTATTGAGAGCAGTTCCACAGAATCCACCGATGCTCCCAGAGATAAAGTTGTTCATTAATTGATCTCGGGCAGTCTATTGCGGCAAGCAGGATTTGAAAAGAAACTGATGTTATTGGTACGGAATCAGCATACCTTAGCCTTTGGCATGTATTCCTTCACAGTGAAGATGGTCCCGAAATAACCGCCATTCCAGTAGAGGTGACTATGTGGATAGTCAACATCTGATCCAATTTTATTTGGAGTCATGATACCGACCGCCAAAATGTGGACTCCATGCCAGCATAGAGACCAAGAATACCATTTTTGTGCACAATCTGCTTCACGACATCCATCGGGCCCTTGTAGGTACTTGCCAGATTTTTATCCTGTAATCTACCAAATGAATGAGTTCCCGAAAGAATTGAGACCAAAAGAACACACTTGATTTTGACAAGCTCGAATGGTACGACGACAAAACTTTCCTATTTTGAAAAGTCAAAACCTGATACGACAACTAACAATTGCAAGACATGCCGTTGCACCAGCGCTGCAACCAGTAATGATTGACAAGCTTTGAGTCATTTTAGATTCTCCAGACCACCCCAAGTATCTCTTTCCCCAGAAGTCATTGGCGGCACTAATAGCATAGGATAAGTTTAGCTCATACCAAAAAAATACAACCACACACAATTTTACGGCACGCTTCGGGGCTTCTAACAAGAGTGGAGGGACGAGGCCTAAGATATCTCATCAGTGGACGAAGAGCGGAGTCATCAGGTTCGTACCTCGATAAAGCCGACCAATACTAGGTGGACGGATTTTATTCAGAGAACAAGACAGACGAATGTTAGCAGACATACCCTTCCTCTTTTACAATCGAAGAAAAAGTTCCTGCAAGCCCTTTAGACTTGCCGGTGTCCAGCTGCATCCGTGTTTTGACCTAAAATATGCTCGCGTGACGACAGTTGGCAGGAAGAATAACACATACGACATCTTGAAAGAGCTGTAAATTTGATAAGACAGACTTCGTAAACGAAGGATATACCTAGAGGATAAAATGTCAAGATTTCCGAGACTCCTGCAATAGCACCGGCCGCAAAATTAGCAATGAAAGGAAGAGCTATCCTCAGTCTGATGAGCAAGAATATTGAAATGTAGTAGATGTTTAGAAGACTCACGCTTAGGCTTGTGCTCTCTCTTTTGGTCTGCCGCCATTACGACAAGATATTTGAAGGCAGTGACGATCTGAAAATTAATACTTGGGAACTTTATCGAGGGAGTGACACAATATGTGACAACAGATGTGATGATGGCACTAGGCGTGTCAGCCGGCGGCAGATGCACGATGGTCTACATCCACTCCTGGCAGGAATTCCAGGATGCCGCGGAGGCTCTGTACACAAAATCTCCCAATAAGGTGCATACATAGCCTCATATGTCCTAAATCTCTGATCACTGTTTCTTAGGCTCGTTACGTCGTAAAATGGAAGTCAACTGAGGGGAAACTCGTGCTGAAAATCACAGATGATACCACGGCATGTACTTAATCGGTATCATATACGCTACATTCGCTAACCTTCGTTCAGTGTATCAAATTTAAAACTTTCTCTTCGATCTTCCTCAATCGATTTGAGGCATTGAACCTTTCTTTGATCCAGAAAATGCAAAATCGGCACCAAGAGCATCCGAAGTCAGCAGAGGAGCTACGTGTTCCACTAATGGAGGAAACTACAGCCAAATCATCGATACCTGCTGCTACTATACAACTTGCCCCCAGTGCTTCTGGTGTGGCCAAGAAGAAAAAGCCAAAAAAGAAGAAATAAATAAGGCGAACTGATCGCTTTTTCGTACTTCAGCTACCTTCTAGCGGCCATGGTGAGGAACCTCGGTCTATTTGATCTGTTAATTCTACTAAGAAATATCTAGTAATCGTAACTTTTCTTCCTCTCTCAATCTACAGAGCCACATTGGACGAGAGCTCCCAATTTTACCGACTGCTTATGTCACACCTGCTGCAATATCTGTGGTTATTGTGCCCTGAAACTGCTTCTTTTCAACATCCCTCTTCCCTCTGAGGTCAGCTCGGACCACCTATTTAGTTGGCAGCGAAGGACAGATAATCTGGATAGCGTTTTTGATCCAAAATTGGGACCAGTAACATATTGGCTTTTGATTTGACTACATGCTTTATATGCCTACAGTCCGATGGTGGTAAGCTGACCACAGACCACAGCTGCTTTGCTTGAGTTTCCCCTCGCTTCCCTCACACACATGGGTCACTGCCACTGCCATTCCAGTTGGTTCCATAAGCAATCCTTGAGATTTGAAACATATTTCTAGTGTTCTGGAGTTCCAATCTTTTGGCCTCGTCTCATCGCGTGCCGAATTCGAGGTTGAGCGGTTGTCCCCTGTCGAAGTGGACCAAGCGAGGGCCCCGGTTGGGTCTTTAACCATGTATCAGATGTACGCGACTTCCGTTGAAATTTTCTCCAGGATTCAATCATGAATTGGTGTCTGAGTATCTGTCAAGTCGTGCCTCCGAAAATTCTTGGGCCTGACTTCAACCTCAGGGTTGTGTCACCCTCTGTGCTGTGCCCACAAAAATTGAAGGAGGTTTGGTTTATTGAGAGAAGGGGATTCCTACAGGAGGTAGGCTTAGTTGATATTGAAGCTAAAGAATTTGTCTACTCTGTTGCTACTTAAATAAACTGGGGGAAACTATGTAGTACTTGGTCATCTGGGAGAGTAGAGCTGAGGTATCCATCTAGAGACAAGATTTTGATTTGAATATTAGCAAGGGTACAGATAGGGCCCACTAAGGGTAACCCTAGGTCATCAACTACCCTCATCTCTACTCCTAGGAATATACTCTACATTGTAAGCTTGAAAGTGTCATATCAAGAGTATACTTCAACAGTATCTATTATTCTAAAAGCAAAGCACAATCATTTATCCCGAGTTTGAGACTATATCATACCCTTGACTTGAAGGGTAAGGGTAGAGCTAAGGGGCCTCTTACCCCACCCTTACTGATTTGTATCCCTGTTCACTGTGATCTGAGAAGGTCACTGTTCGAGATCCGCGTCGGAAATCTTCGGAGTCGCCCTCCATTGAAGAGTCAGATGACCCTTAGACTAGATCATATAAACTATAAACTAACCTCAGAATGCTACAATTTTCGGGCAGTCAGTATTGGTAGACAATGTAAATGATATTAGGCTCATACCACACGGCTCGACCCCGATCCAAACTCAATATCTGACAGATGAATAGTGTTTGCAGATACTCCGGAAGTGGCTTTGAGAGATCGCCTGCTGTTCAGAGTTGCCAAGAGACTGTTGGCATAGACTAGGATTCTTCAAATTGAGTGTGATGTACAAAATAGATGCAAAATGAATCAGGCACTGTACGCACGTTTACCAACAACGAAATCAATAGCCAGCCACCAGAGTGTATGTGGAGATGCAGAGAACTTTTAGGTGTGATTCAATTACAAGAATAATCGCACAGGATCGCACTCACGGCTATGACCTCGCCAATAGCGACCACACTAAAATCGAGTCAAAATTTTGGCCAGCTACCGTAGAAAATCCACACACGATGTTAATAGGCACCGATTGATGGCATAAACAATGAGTTTGGATACCAAAGCATTTGTACTAGCAGAAGCTCAGCTTGTTGGGGAATTTGGTCTTATGAAATCATACCGTTTGAAGCTTGTTTTATTTCCGTGTAGGAGCCAGCATAAGGCACCTGCAATGAGGATGTCTGAAAGCACAGCAGCGATGGCAAATGGAGTGGCTGCTATGAACTTCATGCGACTTAAGCTCGGCGCTGTACCAGTAGGGCCTCCACGTACTGTTATCTCAGAAAGCCTTGAGAGTTCCTTTTTTATGAATCTAGATCGAGATAAGACTTGGAGTCTTGCGGATCGCAAATAATGACGGTTACAAATATACGAGAGTTTCTGGGCCAAAAAATAAGTCTAACAATACCACCTAAAAGGACAACATACCCATCCCAAATGCCAAATGGGCTACCACAGTCACGCCCTACGACGTAACATACACATTTGGTCAATGATGTACCTGGCTAGATACTCACAATGATGCTAGTGACGAACCACCTCAAACCCGGTCTGCACACTGACAGGTGGACATTGAGAACCCCAACTCGGAAACAGTCTGCCGGTAAATTAAATCTCACATATATGGATTTTCCTCGTGAAAAAACTGAACAGAAACACTGCCATATCAGCGGGAAACAACTGCAGCTGCAGGGAATTGGCTAGCGTACCACTGGACAATAAAAGCGATAATTACCTAGGAGAATCGCATGATTATTGATTCATCGAAGGAGATTGGCCGCTCACATTGAAGGCAACTGACATCTGAATAAACTCAATCATTGATAAAGTATCAATCTCTGTTTTTCACACCGACTTACGAACAACGACCTATGAGAAAAGGTCAATTTTCAGCACGTATGTTTCGAAGTAGGCCAATCTACCAGTGACCGACTCCCAGAGCGAGAGGATTATTGTAGTTGATTACCTACCGTACATGGTCAGCTCACTCATTCCTGCGTCGGAGAATCTATCTTACCAAGTAGTAATAGATGCAATAGGCAACTGGTATTTCATGATCAGTCTTTCAATGCCTGTCAGAAGGGATTACATGTCCACACCGATAGCCATATGAAGAGAATCGAGTACCCTTGATCCACATGGCTTGTCAGTCACCCTCATATGCAAGTCAGAGATAATCGTCACCAAATTAGAAATACCTACAAGACACAGTTAGCTTAAAAGCAGATAAGACCTGACTAACTCACCAGAAATTTAATATCGAATCCATCGTTTGTATAATGAACATAATAGAAATATGTCTAGATTCGCGATCAGTAAACTGTAAATATTACCACTTCGCGCACAGTACCTGCAGGGTTGTGAGTCCATACAGTCTTGAAGTACCCGTCCCAATCAGTTTGGTCAGTGAAATAGTATTCAGAACTGGACTGGCGTACATTGCTGTGAAAATAACTCCAACATAACCAGCACCTGATGTTGATTCTCGTATAGGTCTCAACGCAAAAAATATACTTCACTGACCGTAAGTGTCCTGTAAAGTGATTTGAGGGACCCCGGAGTCCATGTTTCGCTTTCAAAGAAAACAGGGAGTAGGGTCAGGTAGGGCTCAATTACAGGCACTTATTGAATGGATACGCAAAATCGTGTGAAGCGGCTGGTGGTGTTGGGAAGGCCCGGGAGAAGCCTGACGCCAGGCTGTCCTGGATCCTGTGACATGTGAGTGCCTTAACCGATATACTTGCGAGGAACGATGACAATGTACGATAGCCTCACATCTCCTCGGAATGTATGGAGATATTGTCTGTAGTAGTTCGTCTTGGGGTGGAATTTGAGGATAGTTTTTGTATCCCATTGGAAAGTTCTCCCTCAAGCAACAGCAGTCGGAACCCCCGCATTTTCCGATTGGACAACTATACTTGTTGTCAAGAGCATGACGTCGGACCTTTTTTGAAGAACTTGCGCGTATACCCGTTTAGATAACCGCCGCATCGATAATCCTGCGGCAAATGGGATTGAAGCTCATTGATGTTGAAAGTGTAGTTGGGAAATGAAGAGGGAGACTACTTTGCTGATATGCCTTCAACTGAATTGCAGAAGTTACATTTCAGCGTCAACTCTAGATGAAGCAGATCCCTAATTGGTGCCGGGGGATAAACAGCGCCGGAGAATCCAGCTATCAATGAACATTAAAAAAAGTTCCCAGGAACTCCGTCAGGGCCATTGCTGAAGCCAGATCAGCTAGAAAGCTGGGGAAACGATATCACTTTTGATGAATCTCAATTTGACTGACTGAAACCAATCTAACACACAGGGAGATCCATTAAATATCGACCATCTTGACTCAAATAAACTTCACCTATTTTTTCTGGGTTAATATGTTTTGTTCCAGAGCTGCAGCACTGAGAATTTGTCGATGAACTCAGTGATCAATGCAAATCATATTACTGTGTACCTATGCTCAAACAGTAAATCAATGAAACATATCACATGCAGTACAATACTTTCATTGATTGCGGATGTTCCTGCCAACAAAGCACTGATCGCCAAGAGAGTCCTACTTTGACAAGAAATACTAGCATTTATGATAGCCCTGTGACCACTTACAATCCCTTTGAGTTTCTTTGGTTCCGTCCACATGATCACCCACTTGGCAAACCTCCTCTTGGGCTTATCACTCACTAAATTTGCACTACCTCCGGAAAGCCCGACCGATGTGTGCTTTGAGTCCACGACCAGCAAGACACTGGTAGACGTTATTAATTGCCTCGGCAATTTCACCGTGCGCCATGAGTTTTATGATCAAGATTCCTATAACAAAGCTCAACCGACTGCTCTTCAACGCGCGGCGTGGTCCACTGCAGTCTTGACACTTCTGCGCACCAATCACAATTGTAGCTCAGCAATTGTCCCTTCTCCTCTCAAAAACGCGTATAATGTTGTTCCATTTACGGACTCGGATGGACAGTCATTTTGCATTCTGTATGAACAAACTATCCTATCGTACCCCAAATTTTTTGAGAAGGGATGGGGACATATCATTGTCCCATCCTCACAGGATGATGTCGCTCGACACATTCATCTTTCAGCCCCTCATCCTATTTATGATGGCGACACGAGTTCCGGAGCAACTCATCTTTTCAAAGAAACTGGTGCAAAAAGCCTCCTCATCCCTGGTCGCACCAGGAATGCCTACAACGTTTCTTCAACATGTATCAGGCCAACCACGAAAACTTCTTCCTTGATGACGGATCCCGCACATAATGATGTATGTGATCTAAAAGCCTGAGTCACTACATTCATAAGAGTGTCGGCTTACCGTGGATTACTATTCAGCTCGAGCCTTTTTTCAATGCAAATGTGGCTATCTTGGATTGGCAATCACAACAGGGGGGATGTCCCTCAGCATCATGTGCCTTCATACAGCTTCATGGGAAAGCAGACACGACATGCGTTGAAGATGACATATTCCTATCAACAGGTCTTCGTAAGCACTATAATATTTCCTCTCCCTGACTTCCAACAGCCAAGCCTAATCCCATTTGTGATTCTAGGGAATAGTAGCTGGTATACAGACGACGTCGATCGTCCGATAAAACGCCTCAAGAAAGAGCTTCTCGGAGCGTTTAATTCCGGCTCTGACTCAATAGCACCTGTTACAGTCTCCCTCCCTTCTGACAGCAAGTGCATATTGACTGCGACGTTGAACGTGGTTGGAAGATATTTGAACCACTTCCCATCCTCATCTTCGATTGATGTCTGCATGCAAAGTGCTAAGGCAGATACAACTCGAGGTTTTTTCATTCATGTCGAACAGACGTGGCGGACTGCCTCACAGGTTGCTTGGATTCGGGCGATAAACAACACGTTCACTAAGCTAAAAACCTTGTAGAATCGGATTTGGTAGTACACATTCTAAATTCTAAACAGCTGGTGTAAGTAAGGTCCGAGAATAAAACGTAATCAATGAAAAACTTGTTGGATAGAGACATTTAGGAAGCTTTTTTTTACATAATAAAATAAACAGAACTATAGCCCACCGCGAGGGTCGAACTCGCAGCCTTCAGATTTCAAGACCACCTTGCCTAAGAGTCTGACGCTCTATCCGATTGAGCTAGGCGGGCCCTTCTTCAATTGGCAGAGCTGATTTATATAGCTATATATCTTTGAAATAAGCAACGACCTTAACAACATTCGATTTCACAGCCTCAGGAGAGTCAACTCAAGACTCTCAATAGAAACGACAGCTAGTGACCTTTGGCAATTTCACCACATCTTCATCTCCAACTGATTCCTTTCTCTATCATCAAGATATACCCATCCCATAAACCGTCTTCGCACTTCTCAACTCCTTTTACGTTTATAGCTTTCACAAATGAACATGGCAACGACGACATTTGCATCCCTAAACACGCTACCTCCTCATCCGTTCGTTCATTCTCTCAATTAGGAGGAGTACTCATATACTGATGTAGTCAATTATCAATTTCACCAGCAGTCACCCAAGTTCATCTATGGCTATTGCCATTCACCGTGGTGCCATTGACAATACGACAGTCACGCAGAGACCGCCGAACGAGGTGATGACTCAAATTCGGGGTATCCTGGACTCCATTGGAATCTGTGTTCAGCCCGAGAGTAGTTTCAGGTTTCGATGCATTCGGCCTTCTCAGTCCTCCTATGCAAGCGAAGTCTCACATGAGACGAATGAACCCGTAATGTATCCCTTTGATCAAGTCGTTTCAAACTCTGATCGTTTCCCTGTCGCAGGTCACCGCAGAGGCTACGGCCAGCACTATATATGCCAAAAACATTTCTAGAGATCCGGCTGGCGAAGTTAGATTCTCTGTGGAGCTGACACGTCTGTCCGGTTTGAGCGATACGTATAGCCTCGATATCAGACGTTTAAAGGGGAACCTCAGGAGTTATCAATTCTTATATGAGACAATACGCGAGTACGTCTCCTCTCAATGAGCCAACGACAGAAAATGCTCATATGTTCCTCCGATAGTCGAGCTCAACTTTCAGCATAACCAGCAGATCATTTGTATTATACTTTCATCTGTCCAATCTGTTTTATGAGAAACTCAAATACAGCGCGAAACACTCCGTCCATCACCAAGACTGATTTATTTCAAAATTGTAAAGAACACAATATTCTATGATAGAGTTTGTATATGGTATCAGACACACGAAAAGCCCCTCCGAAATAAAAAGTGACCACAGATAGAGAATAAGATACGACCTAAGTCCGGGCTATTGCCTTTGACCCGTTCATATGATGATGATCATGCTTCAACATCAGAAATCGAAACCGCCTGAATGACCGCATTCAGTTCCAGGCTCGTCTCCCCATCTTCCATACATTCACCCTCCACTATAATTTTCGAACCGCCTTGAACAAGTCCAAATTCAGGAATGATTTCATCGGCTGGAGTGATAGGAGCAGTGGTGAAAGGCGTGCTCGTCATCGATGCTGGTGAAGCAGTACCAGTACTAATAACCAACGATAAACCAGACACATTCGATCGAATACTGGCCGCTGGACTACTACTCGTACTTCCATCATCACCCTCCCTCCAGAATCCGCTGCTATTGTTGATGTTTTGGTCGAGTAAGGCTGATCCAGAATCCAAAGTTTCCCTGAAACTTATATATTCGCGGAAAGTTTTGACGGAATCCAGAGCCTCCAGTTTCGAAGATGGTCCCAACAGGCTGCTTCCAATGGCGACGGGTCCAAAACCAGGCGAAGGAATCTGGGAAGAAGTTTGCATGTCAAGTTCGCTTTCAGTGTGTAGAATGTCAGAAAGTGGGATCTCTCTCGAGTTGGGTGAGCCATAATCAACAGAATTGCGCATAGAAGCAGACAGTGCCACCAACAATGGATCAATGGGCAGTTGACCATTTTTATCGTCCTCAAGTGTCGGTGAAATTGGCTGGGACCGGTAATCCTGGGCCTGAGGTGACATAACAGCGTTCGAAAGGCTGAAGCTTCCTTCATATACTTCGTGAGCCTGAAAATTGACGTAGTCCTCAAAATCCGCTTTAAAGAGTGGAGCAATCTCAGGTATCCTAGGACGAGTGCGACCAAGAGAGGGGTCATAGGGTAAAAGAGGGGCCATTCGCTGATACTCGACACACTCGGCATATGCGCTTCCATATTCGACGTTCTGGTATTGCCAACCATCAGGTAAACCGTTGTAAAGGGAGACCTCGCGTGTCATCGGGAATCCAGCAAGAGAGCTCTGATCAGGCGATAGTTGATTGTAGCATCTGAGCTGATCAATAGGTGTACTACTTTCCGTGTGGATGAATTGCGACTGTAGCCCATGAAGTGGCGTGCCAGGCAAGGAATCAGAACAAGAGTCTCGCGGATGGCTCTCGATGCCATCAAATTCATTAAGATGTTCCCTCAAGGGCTGTAAAGGCATTGTAGGGCCTTGCTGTGGGGCAAAGTAGTCGACAGAAGGCTGAGCGGCTGAGATGGATGGGGATCCTGCAGAGGTCCCGAGACTGGGAGAAAGAAGACTAGGTTCAGGGTGTCCACACTTCTTCAAGATACAAGTAGGGCATGCTTTGATGAACTGAGCCACGAGGTCCTTGGGCACCCAAGTGTAGTGCTTGCGAATGAGCGCACAGGTTTTATCCCGCCCACCGTGATTAGTGCTGCCATGACAAAAACAAAGTAAGTCATAGATCTGTTCCCGGACTGCGACAAGGAGACCATCATGCAGTAAGACCTCCTGCTCCATTGGCTGAGATCCACTAGTACCGAAGGAGACCGTATGCGATTTGCTAAGCGTGAACATCTTGCGGGCCCAGAACCGAAATTGTGCATTTTCCTTGACATTATCAGCATTATGCAAGACGTCCCAAACCCTGTCAAAGAGCGCCTGTGAGATAAGAGCTTTTCCTTGACGGCGTGGTGTAAGTGATTCGAGGTATCCTCTCTCAATCAATTGATATTGGGCGCGGGTCGGAAATCCTGTCTGACTTTCGTCTACCTGGGATGTGCATGGGTATTCTAGTTGGGCGAATTCATTTTGGTCCTCGGTCGATGGAGAAGGACTGCGAGTGTATGGCTTTGATGTAGCTGCTCGTAAACATGGTCGTTCTGGAGACATTAGCGGATATGATAGGTATGGTAAAGCTGGAATCAATAAAGACTGGTAGGCTGTTGAGCATCGGCGTGAAAAGCAGTCATTGTGAGTGGTGATTTGAGGGCTTACTGATAGACTGGGATGTGATAGGAAGACGAAACGAAGGTGGTTGTGGCTGACAATGGGAAAACTGCCAACAAGCATTATCAAATAAATTCGGATTTTGAGATCACACAAAATTTTATGCATCAGTAATAATAATAAAACAAACATAGATGTATCTGACTACAAAGATGTGAGCACAACATAAGGCAGAAAGATGTTGTGCAGTAGAAACAAAGTACAAGCAAGCAGAATCAGATTGAAAAAAGACCATATGACCCTATCCCTGAATCTGCCCTTCCGGCTTCGTGCCTACTGCACTTTTGGGCGCGACCGTCAAGGACCGATGAATGAATGGCATAACACCACCACCAGCAATCGTAGCACGGACTAAGATGTCAAGCTCCTCGTCCCCTCGTATGGCAAGTTGAAGATGACGAGGTGTGATACGCTTCACTCTCAGATCCTTTGACGCATTCCCTTTCAGAGATAACAAGTCAGGTTTGCCTAAACACAACCTTGTACAATAAATATCTTACCAGCGAGTTCCAGAACTTCAGCAGTAAGATACTCAAGGATAGCTGATGTATATACCGCGGCCTTGGCACCAATACGAACGTTATGTTGCGTCTTCTGCTTCAAATAACGGTGAATACGACCGACTGGAAACTACAGCATAGGTCAGAGGAAACACAGTTGTAGTCCTGAGACAGACATACCTGAAGTCCAGCGCGAGCACTTCTTGTCTGGATTGATCGCTGTTTTTCGGGAGCATTGTCATTTGTGGCACCTCCAACCTTTGCTTCTCCACCAGTTTTCGGAGGCATTTTAATGACTGATTGAACGAAACATAAGTGTAAAACCACGTTGTTTCAATTTTCATCCGGATTGAGCATGGACGTACCCAATAACGCGTCTTTCGAAACAAAAAAGCAAATGCGAGGCTCCTTAGTGGTAGGCGGGCACGCAAGTAGCGGTCGTGGTGGTTCCAAAGAAAGAACTGATTTGTTTATGGATTCAACACGAATGTTACGATATCACATGCTGCGTCACACATCCAGGATGGAGTCAGAAATTTTCAATGACTTGGTATCTGGATTGGTATCTGGTGGAGTATTGAGTCAATTCTTGATCTTGTGGAACATGTGCTCCGCTTTCTTTGCTTGGCCTGATGATGTGTTAGTGACGACCTCTCTTTTTTTGTCGAGGTGGCTAGTATTGTCACTCTAGGGACAGATCTTGGTGTCGGTTGAAATAATTATATGTACTGATGGCTGCAGGCCGAAATGGTCAGGGGACTTCCCAATACTGATCACAAACAATTCACGATCAGACAGAATTCCTGAGTGATTATACTTTTCCGACTTGTTCAACCCCTAATAAGTAGTAGGGCGCTAACACACGATTCAGCATACGACGATGGTATAGTGCTAGTGAAGTTTAATAGCCTGAGGAAGCATTTTTCAACGCTAATGTTGATAGTCCTTGTCAAGGGACACTACGAAAGGACAAGCCAGACAGTATATAAACTACTGATACATGCTTATTTTCCCAAAAGATATGCAGATGTCCATCTCATCGAGCCAGAATATCTATAAAGAAGATATGATGCTGGTTAATAAGAGGTTGATAAGAGATGGCCAGATGACTGATCAGGCCACAACGCCCGGCTCCTCTCGCACTTGGCTTACAAACTTCCTGAAAGCCTCTTCCATATCACCTTCCAACTCCCAGTCTGTCAGCTTCCCCCGGTGAATGCCACTTTCTTTCGAAATTTGGCTTTGATTCTGCAAACCCCGAGTGACGAGCAGACGATGAAGGACCCTTCCAGTCTCCTCATAGTCACATGCGAGAGAATACATCCAATAAGCAAGATATGCTCCAACGTAACCAGCGTCAGAGTCATGCAAAGCAGCAAGAGAACGACCAGAAGGAGGCGGTTGTCGAGGTTCGCTGGAGTGCCCAAATAAATTTGGAGGAAGTGAGGCAAACGACAACTTGGGCGACTGTGCAGAAGACTCGAGCTCGACCTCTGTCAGAGCCTTGTTAAACTCCTCGTGTACTTGTGGTCGTGATCGATTTCGTTTGTGACCACGTCGCAGGAGTTGCGCAGATGTACCAGGATGAGGATCCAAATCAGAATTGGATACTACTACCGACTGAGTTTCATTTTCATTTGGACCAGATACCAATGTTTGCTCCACATCTTGTGCTGCAGTATCAGAAATCGTGAGAGAAGATGCCATTGCTGCAAGATCATGTGTTGCAGACTCATTTTTCGAATCGCCAAAGTGGCCAGAGACTTCGAATGTTGGGACAGCAAACGCCTCCCATGGGACTGTGGCGGCACAGTCCCAGTCTAGAACACCAACGATATGACCAGTCTTGTCGACAAGAACGTTTTCACTGTGTAAATCACCATGACGCATGGGAAAAGGTCCACCTGCATCTCGTTCATCGACAAGTGGCATCATTGCCGTCCTCCATAACGAAGCAACAAATCGTCGTTTGAGATGTTCTGCAGATCGTTCATCATCACTGCTCTTCTCAACATCTTGTTCACTGATGACTTCCGCGAGATTCTCGTACGCCTCCGCTTGGACAGAAAAATACTCTTTCGCGGTTTCGAATGGTCCTAGCCCAAAATCTGCACTAGGCCCCACCGTTACATTTCCTTCCCCATCCATGACAAACCCTCCAATCTTGTCAAATGTGATCCGACTCAGTTGAACATGTATGTCCGCAATATCCCTTAGATATTGCTTCAAAATGGGTCGTTTCATCTCATCCCCCTTTAACGGATCTGAATCGGGATCAACATGTCCTAATTCATGTATCGCGATGCCACAATCTTCAATCGTGGACCCCCGAACAGCTGTCATCAGAACAAAAGCTGGAAAGTCAGGCCCAAGGGGGTGAGGACCGTGTGAATATTGGTATTCAGAAGGCTGAGTATTGCCAGCAACGGGATGGGATGCAATAATCTGGGGTACGGGGATGGTGGTGCGTGAGCGGACAAGTTGCAGGGCAGCCGCCTCGTTCATAATTTTACGCTCGAGCTGAGCTGGGGTGTTGAAACTGTCACCTATTGGTGGCATCGCAAACCGAATGATCCACGACTCTTCCTCATCTTGTGACCCGTCGAATACGATCTCGAAAACCACAAAAGACTGCCCCCATGTAAAGTTGTCCTGGACAATCCTACATTTTTTATTACAGGGATGCAGACGGGTTGCATATGATTCGACATCGGAGAAGTGTGGCAGAAGCCAGTTGACGAGCGACCCCACGCGGTCCACAAATTCAGGTGGATGAAACTCGAGTGCAATCTTTGCATTTGGCCACGTATCGCTGATCGGTGCCATATTCAAACTCTGATGTGTGGTGAAGGATGGCTTTTAGGATAGGGTGGGCTATTATACTTGAACGGGTGTTCTATTGAAACAGGGTGATCGTTAGGCCGAGTTATATATGCCCCTATAGATGACTGCGTGACAGAAGTGTGGGGCTATCATGACTAGCTGCGCTATGATCAAAGCGAACAATGAGGCCGTGCATGGCAAAGGCGTGCATCGCCTCCCGGGCAATTCACCCTTTTTCGGTCATCAATCAGAATTTCTTCCGCTCCTTTTCTGGGTCATTCATCAAACAATCTTATTCTGGACTAAACCCTTACTTCAAAAATACTTCGACCTGATCGTTTACTATTTCTTGACCATTTCAATAACTTCAACCCATCTCTTCGGTATACCTCTCTTCACAAGGTAGTCTACAACAGGTTTACTCTGCTTTCCCTGCACGACGACCTTTAGCCTCTGTCGACTCGTCCCGGGAATCTGATAGGGAGAGACTGTTTGAAACGTCCCAGTTTTCGGGAGTAATAATGTGGTGGGAAAAAAACATGCAATGGTCAGGGCAGCACACGTTACGCACACGTTACCCAAAATTGGGTAAGGAACAAATGGAAATATCACACACAATGATCCAGGAACCAATCAATAAGCAGAGTTAGCGAGATATAGTCATATACTACTAACCTGAAGTGGAGCCCGCGCATATCTTTCTGAAATCCTCAGCCATATCATCTCCGTCAACCACTAGGAAAGGCTCAAAACCCGTAATGACCGTGATAGCTTTTCTATTATGTTTTGATTGCACTTCTACTTGTATGGGCCTGATTTCACCTTTGCTGCAAAGGACATCAGTCAATGCTCATAATGGTTATCAAAGAGCAGAACTTCAGCTGCGTAGTGCGCCTTGATGGAAGCAAGAAATCAATCACCTTGTCACTTCTTTTCCCTCAGCCTTAACCTCGTACCAACTTTGCATGTGTTCCACGATCTTCTTCAGTAGCTCATCTCTCTTCATGAACTCCAACGGCGGCTGCCCCTCCTCCTGGCCACCTCTTCCCGCTTTCTTACCTGACTCTCCAGGAGATTTGGATGTAACGCAGGCTAGGAGAGGAGAATTGAGGTTGATATACGCCTGATCAACTTTGTTTATGAGCCCCTTCGACGCCAAGTAGGCATTGAGCAACGCTCTTATGTCATTGAGTGAATAAAGATCCGAGCCACTGTCAATGTACTAGGATTTGATCTTGATCTGGCCCTCTGTATAATTGGAATACTTACCTGGCACCCATATCCTCAAACAGACCTACACTCATCAAATGAGGCTTCCACACCTGTCTAACTTCAACTTCTTTCTCGCTCCTTTCCCTCTCTTTTTCCTCCCTGGCCTGTTTCTTTGCCCTCTTTGCCTCGATCTCTGCAATGGTAACGTACGGTTTTGCAGATACGACTTCTGGATGTTGAGCGTTCACGCTGGTGACAATCAAATCCCCTGCGGATTTCTGTTTCGTGGGCTTCAACGAGAGTAATGAAGACTTCTCTGCAGCTTTGAGAAAGGTAGACAAAGACTTGTGTGAGGAGGCCTTGATCGTGATGTCGGAGGGATCTATATGGATTTCAGCGGGATCAACTTCTGCGTCATGATACGCCAAAGCTGCAGCAGGCATCAAAACAGAGGTGGGATATGCAGGCCGACATGGTAGTATATAGTTCGCGTAAAACTGTGAAGAGGGGATCGGAAAAGAACTTTTCGGAAGAGAGGACAGTTGAACTGAAATTCCATGAACGAGCGATCCAGTAAGTAGATCTGTGATTTCTTGGCTATTATACGTGACTTTGGAAGTCGAGTCAGTCTCATTCGTTTCGTGTTGTTCTTCTCTCGTGGCTTCGGTTTTTTGTTCTCCGATTTGGACGTTTTCATCCGCCGGGTTCTCGGTAGTCCTCCTATCTTCAGCATCTAACTGAGTGCCCGGTGGAACATGGCCTTTTTGCCCCATCTCCCACAAATTATCTTGCCATGTATGCAACACTAGCACAGCTTTACCTTTCTCATCGGCCTCTCTCTTCACTTTCAATTCGTGACCTGAAACCGCCATTCTACCAACAGCTAGCGGCGGAGAAACGACACGGATTCCCGTTCCACCACCATCATTTTCCGCACTTGAGAACTGATGAATTGCAACAACTTGGTTTTGAGAGAGTTCAGCTGGTGAATGTGTGATGACTGATTTCATTTCAGTGATCTTCATCCCTCATCATATATTGGAGGACAGGACTAACTGACCTCCCGGTATCATGAGATCAGCGCCACCGATAAGGATAGGAATCACCGCAGCTGGAGTAAGCACAGATGGCAAAAGGCTCGAGTCCTGAAGTTTCCATAAAGTGTAAACCGACGGTATCAGGTCGTCAGATCCTTTCCCAATTGTAAACCAAAGAGGATTCCCATTTCCAGGCTCTAGGTACAGGATCTGAGAAGATCTAGCTCTAATCTCAAATAACTCAAACACGATCAACAGACGTACTCCAGGTTCTTTTGCATACGAGAAAAACTTGGCCATCAGAATCCCATCTGGTACGAGCGTATCACCATCTTCTGGGTTAACCGAGAACATAGATATAACACGTTGTTTGAGTTTACGTCTATCTGAGGCGCGTAAAGGCGCTGATGTTTTCAGCTGGCTAAGAGGTTTCTTGAACATCAGAGGTAAAAAGCTTTGGCAAACGAATTGTGAATCAAATCTCTCAAATCTCTCACGCCAATTAGCGCTTGCGCCCAATCTCTGCCCAATCTTCTTTTACTCAGAGGCGCGCACATAGGATCATTACAATATTTAGCCCGGCTTCGGGAGAGAGTATGAACATCTCTTTATCATTCACTCATAGTCCAACTCAGGCACCTCCCCATTGTCGGGTATCAATCTCTCATGATGGCGTGAAAAGTGAAAAAGACCTACTCACACTTGGTGGTTCATCTCATCTCAAGAGATGTCATCAGAAATCGAACAGCATGTATGAAAGGCATTTAGATATCTTCCGTTTAGGTGTTTGTGTGTAGAATGATTGAAGTCAAACAACAAAGCCATTTCCATTTATTTTACCAAAATCGCAGGCTAGAAGGGAATCACCTTCCGCATTGTAGAGGTCTCCTAGATCTACTCCATACTAGTAGAAGATGATGAATTTCTACGTCATTGTACAACCGTTGGCCCCTGTATCGGCAGGTAAAGTTCCGGCATTTGGACTGGAAGCATACTTCGGCAGACTTTCAACAGGCCTTGCAATTAGGAATCCCTTCAGACGCGCAGCCTTCTCTCCCTGTCTGCCAAATCCCATTCCTGAGAAATCCCTCTTGAGAGTCATACCACTGCCATTGCTGCCATTGCTCCCAATACTATGCTTGCTTGACAAAGAACTCTCAAATACGTGCCCGAGTTTTTTCTTCTCGTCATCGCTTCCCGGCCACATGCCAAGATGAGATGATACTGTCTGTACAGCGCTCAGACCTTGTTGAACAGGAGCAGGAAGAGCACTTTTGGCTTGTTCCTTCCAGGATGTTATGGATCGTTTCGTCTTTGCACGTTCACGGAAGATAAGACCGAGGAGGACGTTGAGGCATCCAACCGAAAAGAGAAAGAAAGCTGACACAAGGGTAAACGTGTCAACATGGTGCGAAAGGATTGCTGCCCCTATGCTTTTAGACATGCCTCATTAATATTCGACACAAATCAATTTCAGTATAAAATTCTTACAGCATCTGTATAACACCCAGCGCACCCAGTCCGAATTCTTTTCCCAAGACAGGGAAGAATCTGCTGAAAAATTTTGCAGGCCAACTGAGTTCAGAGAAGAGCAGGACGACCACTTGGCCAATAATTAGCAATCTGTTAAGTACTGCCCAAAAAGCGCCAGCAGGCTGATCCGGAACAGTGCTCCCACTGTCAAAACCACTCAGGGATAAAGTTCACCAGAATAAAGAAAGGAGAGAAACCACGCACGGAATATAATTCATATTCACCATGATCGAATTGTCATTACTTTCTGTCATAGGGTTGTTGCCTTCAGTGGCTTCAAATTTGTTTACAGCTTTGACGTCTTCTACCAGGGTAACAATATTGCTCGCCAGAACTAAAATACAAGCAATCATACTAAGCAGCCGGACCACATTGAGACCAAGAAAAACATCTGTGCTCAAGAGAAGGTCAATATCGCAGGGAGACGACGGATGAGCGAGAATAACTAACAGGCGCGAGGGGGCAGCATAATGGATTTCCAGACTATTTGAAATGTCCAACGTCAGGATATGAGTTCAAACGAGTGTACAGGGGCGTATTTCGACAAAGTAATCGTCAAGAAAACTTGGGTTGCCCAGAAAGTTCAGAAAATAGGATCGTGTCCAGCACGACTGGAAAGAAGATTGCACAGGATTTGAATGTGCTTGAAAGTTTAATCGATGCACGACGATGAGTACAAGGAGAAGATGATAAAACGGCCATATCTTTGTTCAAGTATACCGAGCAAAAAGGAAGGGAGAATGATTGGTCTCACGCTTTGGCATTGTTCTACAAGCCTTTCGTTATTCTTTTCTATTTATAGAAGCTACAAGTCACATTCTCGTGACAGAACAATAAACTTCCCAGTCACGTCTCTGAATTTGGATTGCACCGTCAAAGTCATCAATATTATATGGTATACGGGGAAGGAGACTGGGGCCACCGACCTCAGAATGTATCAGTAATGAAGTACAAACGAGAAACAGGGATAACTTGATGGAGAAAGTGGTCGTCCGAACCACTACACCACAATCAGACATGAGCATACACTATCCATGCAACCTCTAGGCAAGAGTCCCAATCGGCAATGTCAGTCCTAACCTGGAAGAGTTTTCTGCGGTAGAGGTGGCAAATGCGGCACAGCAGAAACACGGTTATTCCTATTCACTGCCGATGTAGCACGTTTCGCCTTCCTTTCTTCTGCCTCTCTCGCTCGTTGTTCCTGTTCCGCTTGCATCGCCATTGAAATTTGTATCTGTTGGGCAATGAAATCTTGTGTCCTTGGTCTGATAGGGATTAAGTCAGTAAGTGCAATATCAAAGATTGAGCTTCAAAGATACCTCATACGGAGAATTCGCATGATGGTCTGCTCGCTCGTGGGCTCAGGCTCCTCCTTCTTTTCCTTCTTCCTCTCTCTAATAGTCCCAAGATTTCGTTGCTGATATACACTTTTTGCGCGTTTTTTCATCGTGGGTGCTTGTCTCAAGTTCTGTTGCATCATCCGTACACATTCCTCCATTAATGCATCCCTACAATCAGTCATCAATCGAGCCGAGTTAGAAGCGAGGTAAATCATCCACTCACGTGTGCCAGTCATAGTACAACCGGATCGAAAGTACTTCACGATACCTCTGATTTTGTAGTGATTCTAGCGGAACAGGTCCTTCACCGTTAGCATAGAAGTAGTCTCTCAAAAACTAGAAGAGGCCACATCAGATCAGTCTGACTGAGAGATGGAGCAAAAACATCGCTTACCTTTAGCCAATTGAATACAATGTCCACTTCCTTATCACTCAACGACTTCATATCACTTGGCGCATCCGAAAGCGGAGGAATCAACAACCCTTCGATCACAGTCAAGATTTCCTTCCACACTCTCGTCATCACCATCTCTTTTGCCGTTTCACTCAGATACGTATTTAGTGTCTGTAAATTTGCATCGAAGTAATCAAACAACGGCAGGATGGCCTGTTCAATCTCAACATCTGTTAGCTCCTCTGGTCGGACGCGGGGCTTCTCATTTGATGGGAGTGGTATTTGCGGATCAGCAACGTTGGCACCAACGGCGGAGCGATAGAGTGCTGTCACATTGCCCAAGGCTTTGTTATAATCTATTCCTTGTTCTCGGGACTTGAGGAGCGACTTGACAATGTTTCGAGACAGGCATTGTTGAATGAAAGGAGACATCTATGCGTCATCAGCCAAGAATCAACGACGAATTGATGAACAGCAGACATAAATTTACCTTGTCAATGAAAATTCTGAGCATATCAGCCTCAGCTCTCTTCAGTGACCTAAACGCTCGGCCGAAATAAAACTGAATATCATCTTTCTCCCCTTCCATGCTCACTCTTACCAAGATCCTTCCTTGAGTATCCAAGTCCATCCACAACTCGTGTGTCAATAAATCTCCAAATCGCCGAGGATCAAGGCACACATATGCTCGTCCAACGATGTCGTGTTTCCCGACTAGAGCCCTGTCACGTACACTGACCATCAGCCACAGCGGTTTCTCAACTGAGATATCGAATGTCTCATCCCCTATGTGCTGCGTCAGCATATTGAGGAGAACGAAGCAGGAACATACATCTTGGGTTCAGTGATTCATATATCGTTCTCGTCTTAGCCATCCTCTTTCCATTCTCATCACTCAACGTCACAAAGGTATCAAGTTTACTTGATGGACTACCATCCAATGGCACCAAATCTTCTGCAATCACAATTTTCACCGAAAACAAAAATGTATCCCGCTGCATCTTTTCAGGTATCGGTGGTGCCTTCTTCAACACATCAGAAACTTTATCTGCATCCATCTGCTGGTACATGTTATCCAGCAATTTTCTCGCAGCTTCGATGTTGTTGAGTTTTACACACGATTGTGGCAAGAAGTTAAATGGCTCCACTTTCTTTTCGCCTTGAATAGCGAGTTGCCGTGCCTTTTCCAGCCAGGCGGAAGACTTCTGGGGTTGAAGATAGTCATTTGGTCGTGGATACATTTCTGTGAGGAAAAGCGACTCGACGTTGCGGCGATACTGCTCCACAGCGCTTGATATGCTCTAGACAATTACATTGGTTCGTGTGTGTTGTTGGTATTATAGAGAACCTGCCTTGGAAAGATGGGTGAAAAAACGTGCTTCTTGATACTCGTCTGACCATTGCAAATCTTGCAAGAAGTTGATTGGACTTCGCAGCGAGTCAAACAAATCAACGATAGAAGAACTGTGGCCCTCGGAACCTTCAGCTTCAAATTTATCAGCTGCAATAGCCTGATGATACTCATATCAAAACATAATGCAAGGATAGTGTAGATAATACGCACTGCTTCGACCCATTGTCCAGTCTTGTTCTCTGTATTTAGCAACCACTGCCGTACGTAAGGCTCAAAGTATCCGGAGAGGTTGAAGGGGAGGTCACGCCTAGATCATATTGTGATGAATTACCACGCCAAAGCTGGATCTACTCACTGCGGACAGAACGCCTGATGTACATCCAACATGACTTTTGTCCGTCGATACAACGCAAAAATATCCTGGATTGGTACATCCGATGTAGGACCATTCATTGACGAATCAAAAAGCTTCTTTTGTGAGTTCTGTATCTCCGTCACCAGATATGGTACTGTTATCTCAACAAACAGTGACACAATATCAATCTGTCTATACAAAAACAGGTCAGGCTAGCTTATCACAAAAAAGGACGTAACAGATGACCATACCCCAATGCAGGTTCCGGAAATCTCTTATCCAACAATTTTGCCGTCTTCTCAAGCTCATCCGTCATTAACAATAAAGGCAAGGCCCTGTTGACGCCAGGTGCCGATTGTAATTCTGCCATCTTTGTTTCGTACCACTGTGCTGTGACCTGTTTTGCACGTTCTTGGATATCTCCCATTCGCGCTGTTATATCGATATCTGACCTTTCCAGCAATCCGCTATCTCGTATCTTTTCCAACACAACTACGTACGAATTGACATCAGCTGCCTTGAGATTTGGTAAAGCATCCATAATGTGATACAGGGAGGATAGGAAGACATTGAAGAGACTCGTGCAAGTGCTCACGAGGTAGTCGATCTATGAACAACTCCGTTAGTGAATAGGCACAGGGCATTGAGAGGGAACACACGTCTGAAATCATCCAATACTCTAATGAGGTTTCACCCAATACTTTGAATACCCCATGCAACGCCTCCGGTATACACTCCATTGGAACCTCATTCCTCTCGTAAAATTGCATCACCAAATCCAAGAAGCATACCACTCTATGCGGATGTCCAATCCGCCACCGCAAAGCGCATTCATTGATCAACTCCAAATGTGCATGTGAAAGAATCCCCAAAGACACTTCGTCATTATCATCCACTTCAGGGCTCAGCATGACCTCCAAATCCGCTATCAGACAATACTCAACAAGGCGTTTGTAGTACCTTTTCGGGTTTGGTGGGATATAAGTGAAATGGTGACCCTCAGGTAGGTCTTCATTGTGTTCATAAAGGTCGCTGGCATTAAGATCGTACATTGATCGTCTTCCACTGATTGATCCATGTCGGGAAGCAGTTTCGTAAAATGAGACTGGCCGAGCAGAGCTGTTACTGGGATAACCGTCTGGTGATGTTGATTTGGCGAGTTCAGGATTCACTTGAGCCATCGCAACCATAAGCTGTTGAAGAGTCGTAGCTTCCAATGTTCGCCAATTTTGCCACGCTGTGTCACTCTCAAAGTCCTCTCGACATCCAGGAAACGCCTCTCCGGCAGTAATATTCTTGAGACAGGTCTAGTCCAACCCTGATCAGGCTCAATCCCAGATACAGCTTGTGAGCCCACACCTTGAGATCTGCCATAGCAGCCTGTCAACATGATAATTAACATACTTGCTTTTTCTTGGAATTGAAATCCAAGATGAATTCTACCTTATCTGTCACAATCCTATTCTTGAGCTTATCCACTTCCGCTTGTAAATCATGATCCGACATTTTCAACAGTCTCGCTGCCGTCTTCGCCAGTGGCATGTCCGCTGTATTCATGCCCATGGCACTCATCCTGTTCGACAGCGAGTATATCGAATCTCTATCTTTTGCCGAGGTTGAGCTCGAATCGTACCCGGAATCACTATTTGTAGTCGCAGGTGCCAGCTTCGCTGTATATGAATCTAGTCTCGAAAGAAGCTCTGGTGATACATGATTCACGTTCTTCAAGCACTCTCGGAGCATTTTGACAAACATCGCAATTTGATTGTTAAGCTCCAATTTCCAGCCATCTCCACCTGATAAAGTCGGTTCTTTCTTAAGTACACTGGTTGCATTTGTCGCAAACATGAGGATCAGGTCTTCAATTTTACGATTCTCTTTCATTTGACGCTTGAAACTGTCAACTGAGAACTGGCCGTAAAATCGGGCCATGGTACGTCGAACTAGTTGGTCTGAGTATCTGTGTCATAATGCCGGGAAAATTTGAGCTTCTTTGTATAAAACGCAAGGGATAAGGGATACCCTGGCTCCTTGCCCATAGCGATCGCTTGCAGCTTCTGCTCCAGAACTTTCACTAGCTTCTCTGGAAACTTGACGCTCTTAGATCCATCTCGGATACTATCAAACATATCGCTCAGCGAGAAATTAGAAAGCGCCGATAGCCTCGAAGAGTGTTCGCGTTCTCGAATGGTATCATGGCTCGGGCTTTGCTGAGATTCCACTAGCTTGGGCGAAGTGATATGAGCAAGTATACTGGGATTACATATGGCTCAACATTCAAATATGAATCAGGAATTGAAAGAGTACTTACGAAACGCGCAACACATAGCTGCACGATTCTTGTCAGAAACAACGTCTGGACGCAATGAGAAGACCAAACGTACTCGAATAACTCCTCATCCGTCACGCGATACTTCGAAAGACGTTTTCTTTGGGCAAAGTCATTATAACTGCGCTTCGACATCGACTACAATAAAACTAGAGAAACAGGCGGAGTGCGCAAGCAGGAACGTATTATAATGAGATTGAGGTGCCAAGCGGCACTTGATTGATCAGGGACATGTCAAGCAGCAACAAATAACGAAGCATGAATGATTAAATCATTGTATGTATGTATGTAAGCTTGTGGTATGATCATGGCACAAAAACCTCCCCACTCTACAGCTCGTCGTGTTGTTGATCCTGTTCCGGCGGCGGTGACGATCCCGCTTTTGACTCCTCCGTAGCTTGTGCATCTTCTTCTACTTTCTTCTTAGCTTTCACTTTCGGTACTCTCCTTTTCATAAATTTGAGAAGTTTTGTCTCGAGTTGTTTTGCTCTTGCCTTCATTTCAGTCGTTTCAATCACTGGGTCCTCGTACGATTTGACTGAACGCTGTTTCTCCACCCACTCGTCGAGCCATGCCTCGTGTACTTTGAGTGTCTGTTCCAGCCCATCAAGCTCTTCATCAGTCCATTTGGAGGGGACACCAGCCTCAGCTTCCGCTGTGAGATTTTGCCGTGCTTCAGCGAGGAACATCCGTGTGTGCCAATTCCACTTTTGACTGTTATTCAAAACCTCAGGGAACGATTCGATCTCCTTGTAGCGGTGCACGATCGGTTTTTCCAGTGTTCTGACGCAGGGGTTTGAGCATGCGTTTTGAGTGCAAAAAGAATGATTACCTACTCGAGGGCGATGCGCTTGTCAAGGAGCTGAGACGTCTCAGCCAAGTCGCCACGCTCGAAGAGCCATTGGAATGAGTTATCGAGCTTGACAGCAATGGCTTTGCGCTCGGCCTCGGTAGAGCACTGCTTGAACGGCGTGTCCTTGTTTTCGTCGTCTAGGAGATCACGGAGACGGTACAAATAACTCTCAAAAGTATTGCGAGCTTCCTCCCTTCGAACCTTGGCTGCCTCTTCCTGATCAATAATACGAAGCCTACATATGACATTAGCTGAGTCATTGATTTATGTGACCAAAACTCACTGCTTCCGCGATTCCTGCTTCTCCGAGACGGTCATAGGTGCAATAGTAGTAAACTTAGTATTGACAGTGAGGGCAATAGTATCGTCAACAGATACTTTCTTCTGCTTATCTTCTTTCTCCGTCTTTCCTGTAGGTGTAGACTCGGGAACATCAGAGGATGTCGATTCGGTGGTGGAGGCAGATTTGGTCTCTCTGGGTGGTATATTTTCTACTGATTCGGTGGAAGTCTCTTCGACTGAGGAGCTCCCTACAAAGAGACCCTTGATTTTCCCTAGTATCAAGATAAATAGTGTAAGGATTTTTTTCAAAGAAATCCCCACCAGAAATACTGTCATCCTTAATCTCACCAAATGCAACGGCATTAGATACGCTCACAAAACCGGACTCTGAAAGCGTGAGGGTAGCCTTCACGACAGGATCAACAGCACCAAGCTCAGTGAGATTGGCAATAGCTTCAGCTACACCGACAATCTCGGCTTCCAATATACGCGTTGGGAAACCCCTAGTCATGAGCCTTACATTCACTACTGATAGATGGGGTACTCACTTAGCGAAGGGAGTCCTGTAATCCAAATTGATCGTAAAATCCTCCTTTCTCTTGAAAGTCAGAGTCTTCTTTGTACCGAGTTTTGATCCTGTGGGGAAAATCGAGGTAGTAATACTCCTTGGTTTCGCATTGGGGGAAGTTGCAACAGCAGCGTATGATGCCTGAATATCATAAACACCAATATCTTGAACCTTGATATTCTTCGTCTTGAACTGTCTGCTCAACGAAGCACCGTACAACGCCGCACCCAGCACCGCTGCTTCGTCTGCATTCACATTATACGCCAACTTATCCTCACCGACAACATTTTTGACCGCAGCCTGAATCATCGGAGACCTGGTACTTCCACCCGTAAAAATCAACGATGTCACACTGTCCAGATCAATCCCGGCCACTTGAAGTGCATCATCTATGGGCTGGACAAACTTGGGTTGAAGATCCACACAAGCTTGTTCAAAAGTAGTTCGCGTGACTTTCGTCTTGAAATCAATATCCCAAGCCAAGCTCTCTATACTTGAAGTGGCTTCCTGATTCGCACTGAGGATAGCCTTGATCCGATTCGCTTCTTTCCACAGCCTGGCCATACCCTTCTTATCCCTTCTTATGTCCTTCTTATACTTCTCTTCAAACATCTGAACCAAGATCTCTCTCAAGCGCCTATCCAATTCCAATCCACCAATATCCCTGTCCCAACCAACACCCATAACCGAAATCTGTGTTCCTGTACCCTCTTTCTTATCCTCCACACTCGAGAAGCCAACAACCGTAGCACGAATTGATGATGCACCTGCATCATAAATGATATGATATTCCGGCACAGCATTGAAGCTCCGTGTCATTGCGTAGTTGATAGCAACAGCTGTACCATCGTTGACCAACGCCAAAGTTTTGAGACCCGAAACCTCAATAGCATCAACAATAGCATCCCTCTCGAATTGGGAATAAAACGGCGGAACAGTAACGACAACATCTCGTACATTCTCCTGCGCGAATGACTCTGCGAGGCCCTTGACATACGAGAACTGCATTGCAATCAATTCTTCCACACTCCACTCCTTTCCATCACTTTGCTTCAAAGCGACGGTTTGGCGTGAAGTTTCTGAGACGTCGGCAGTTGAAATCTTCTTGTAAAACGACACGACGTCAGAGTCAAATGGAGCCGCTTGAAGTGTCTTTACATCCAAGAATATATCACTTGGAAATCTCGACGCCTGTGCCATATCACCCAAATTAGCACACCAAAACCTGAAATAAAGGCGGTGGCAAGCATACCAAGTTGAGTGCATCGCTTGCAAAGACTCTATCTGTCTTCTTCCACCCAACAACAGACGGGATCTTCCTCTTCGAGTCCTTATTCAATAACACATCAAACGGTGTCCCGGGCTTCATTAACGACGCCTTCATAAAGTCCGCGCCATAATCGATAGCTAGCACTGACGCCTCTGCTACTAGAGGTGCCAAGAGCACTAGTGTGCTCCAGATAGTCGCAATCCGCATTTCGTCGCAGAAGTCGAGAGCACAGCCAAATATGGATTGTCGTGGCAGACACGTCAATTATACGGCATCACGTGCGGACACTTTGCTTATCGGAAACCTCCGATAGAACTGCGACTTCAATTTGTAGTGGATCTCTTTTATGAGACAAAGAGGTGTATATATGTACAAAGGAAAATACGATGAAATAGCTGCCTCATGTGTGCCTGTTGTACAAAGAGAACTGATACACACCATAGCACAAAAGTATTATGTGACGTCTTTCAATCTTCAGCTTTTTTGATAAAAGGAGTAATGAGTGGGTTACAAAAGGTAATACCAGTCTGAAATAAGAAAGGGAACCAGTCCAAGACATACCATTCATAATCTAATACCTTCTGAAGGTGGATTTCTTCAACCCCACAGAATAAGAACAAGGAACATCTAAAGTCAATAGAATATAATTTTTCTAATTAATAACCTATTTCATAGTATATGAAAAATAGTCAATGGTACAACAGCCTCGTACATCTTTTCTAAAATTCAGCCCCCCACATATGCTGCTGTAACAACGTATAAAACATCTAAATACATAATAATAGATAATATATGCGCGTAGCGGATTCTGTAGCACAGCATCCATTTCACAAATGTCAAGGTGAAGTAGATACAGATGCCAGGCAGCAACGAGAACAACAAGGGCACCTAAGCAATAGCAGTAGGGTAGAGTTTAGCATTCGGGAACTGGGCCTGGACACGAGACCAGAGCCACTACATGGGTGTAACATAGGTTACATCTGAGAACTCGGTCCTGCCAGCGCCGCCATTGAGCACGCCACTCATCCGACCAAGACCATCAGCGACCATGGAGTCAGAGTCACCAGGGGAAAAAGGGCTCACTCTAGAGAGAGAACAGAGTGTTCACACTCCTGATCTGACTTTTATCATCTTAAACATTTACTTATGGTCACAGCGTAGTTAGTTCTCAAGCAATATATTGGAGTTGTCTACTCGATTCGGAGATTTCACTGTTTCTCAACAAACTCTTAACAAATACAGATCTAAACAACCATTCGATCTTAATTGATCGTGGACGTTGTGAACGGAGTAGTCGCGAATCCAACAGCACCAGTGGCAGAGTTGTAGACCGTATAGAAACGCTCGAGGAACGTCATGCCGTTTATGAAATCGAAACCTTCACCACTCGGGGTCCCGAGACTACCAACAATGAGATACACACTGTTGGCAGATCCTCCAATAGCTGCGTTAAGGGCTCGAGGCCAGATTTGAGCGTTGGCTGTCATCTCATAAGTGACCTGGCATTCGTCAAGTGAGCTGAGATCATGCATTATTGATAAGAGAGAAGGGCTTACACCGTTGATGGTAAAGAACAAACTCTGCAGGTTTTGGAATTGTGCCGTAGTAAGGCGAAGCAAGCCTGTGTTGTTATCGGGAACAGCACCTGTGGCTCGCTGATAGGCGGTGACAGCATTGGAAGCAAGAAGAGTGAGAGTAGTGCCTGACGATTTCCACGTTGAACGTTAGAGAGCAGAAAACTTGAAGGAAAACTTGTTACCAGTGTCAACAATACCAGCGGTAGTTGACAAGATGGTGGTAGAGGTGCCATAGCGAATGGACTGATTGATACCCCAATAATCCCTGGCCGGCAAAGTAGAGGTGTGAGGACTGATATCTGATATGAGCACCGAGTCATTGCGTCAGATAGATGGGGTCATACGCCATGTTGATGGTCCCAGTGAACTTGCTGGAATCAGTTCCGCCTGAAATCAAAACAATCAGCATGGATATTGTCATATCCGGAAAAGATGACTGACCCCATGTAAGTTGACCGTTTTCGGATTCGATGGAATCGGTCGGCTCGAAAGAGATACCGATCTCATTAGCGGTGATAGCACCACTGCTGAACAAGTTGTCGGTCACGGTAGGTATGAGGGAACCGGTGGCCGGAGACAGCGTTCCTGAAATAGCTGCATCAGCAACATGTGAAAGTTGATATACAATAACAGCACCTTGCGTAAGATCGGTGGGGCCGATGCTACAACCAACAGGATTGAGTCAATGCTCGATTGTTCTGGTAGAAACCCACCCCAAGATACCGTCTGTACCTTGAAAGCCACTTGACTAATTATCATAATAAAAATGAGTACATTGTTCATCATGATCACATCGCTGGTATTTACCCTGCTTGCAACACCGATAGATTGTCTAGAGATAACCAGCGAGCCAAGGGTAACAGTGTCCGTGAACTCGGTGCCTAAGAGACAAATCGGCTAGTCATTCAAACCGCGTCGACAAACTGGCATACCTGAGAATGATCCCGAACCATATGTCACTGACTTCAAAAGAAGATGAGTTTAGTGAATTGTCCTGCAAGAATCAATTGTACATACAACACTGTTGCTTGTCTGCACACTGGTTGATGTTCGAACGTATGAACGCCCAGATCCGACCCAAGTATTGGAACTAAAATGACCCGTCGATATAAATTCATGCTAAAAAAAAGGATCCGTACCTCCCAGTGTCGACGATGAGATCGTCTGTGATAGAAGAATGATCAGTAGCCTCATCGTCACCATCTGGACCAGAGCGTACAGGTCGTGGCAGGAGAACCAACACCGACAGATGCGATGTAACTAACTAGTTGATTGTCAACAGGCTGATTGACAACTGCCGCCTCTTCAACGGTGAGTTCGCCCCCATGGATTAATTTCGAACGGGCCTTCAACGCCTTCGCACGGTTCAGGTCATGTTGAAGGAGGTTGCGTGTGCTGGTCGTGTTGACACGCCTCGAGATAGGAAGTGTAATGGGGGAGTTGCGGACCTGAACGACTGGGCTCGCAGCCACAGACAGAGCCAACAAAAGCGCAGTAAGAGTAATGGTTGGGAACATTTCGCCTTCGAGCTGCTTGCGACAATGCAGTCTGTGAGAGCCTTATATCCTCGTCTGAGCACCAGCAACCACATGGACTCCCCTGCCATCTTGTTCAGTCTGAGAACGTGGAATATGCCTTTTTTTCCGGAAAGGCCCCCTCCTGCACTGATGATCATGTTACCATATGTTACCATATGTTCTCAGATCACGTATTCGGGGGTCAAATCCTGAGGACATCATTTTGATAAGACTGGGTGAGACAAAGAAGCCTGAGCCAGACAAGGACGAGAACAATTCGTGCTCACAACGAGCTTCGCTAACACGAGGATTCTTCGACACATGCGCAATGGCACCTCGAGTATCAGTTTGCGCTGGGAATGATAGCAAATATAATGGGTGATAGACGAGTGTGTCGTACTCCTCAACCAATGGTGATATGTCCATGTTCAATCCCATGCTCCCGACTCGTCTTTCTCTGACACCTGATCGATATAAACTCAATGAGAATTTCCAGCTTCTCACAGACGAATCTCATGCATAAGAATAACGTACACAATGTAAATTTATCGAGAGCAGTACATGAAGCCTTCCATGGTGGATACTTGAGCAAAGCGAACCTTTTTTTAACCTGGACGACGGGAGAACAAAGGTCAGGTCATCATCAAAAGCACTGGTGCAATTGACGCACATATCAACCACTAATCTTCCGACCAGGTTCCAGTTTTTCTGCCACTTCATCTCCTTCGGAGCCTAACTACGTCGCTTTGATGGTGCAACTCTGGGGCTCCACCAGCATCTGCCATAAAGCCAACTTGCCGGAGCGGCACAATCATACATCAACTTACGATGACTAAAATCTCCTAAAATCACGAAATCCGAGTAGAGGTCCGAGATAAATCCCACAGCGCACATTCAGATGTCAAGTCGCCGCTTGAATTGGGATGTTGTTAACCGAACTGACAGTGTGGTGTCATCATCTAGACTTGTCACATAGTCATGCTCTGCCATATTGGCTACACCACTAGAACACCATTGTTACATGATCTAGAGGTGGCCAATAAAGGGGGATCTCTGTAGATTCACAGACAGCAGCAATCAGACAGAATGGATTTGTTACAGCCTGAAGCTTTTGCCACTCAGGTTACAACCTTTGGTGGAAGAATTTGTAGAGTGGAAGAAGAGCTTGTATTGTGTTAGGGAGGAGGACAAGAGATTTGAGTGTACAGAATTACACTGCAGCACTAAGACCTATATAAGTAAGCAACCATAGGATGATGAGTCAGTTAAAAGTACTAGCACAGAGAAAGCTTTAGAAGGCTAAATTGCCTATGCATATGGGAGAAGTGATCTGAACAAAGGATGAGAGTATAGAAGATATTTTAATCATGACAGCATTGACCAAGGATGGTTGAAGGAACTTGAGCAGAAGGAGCCCAAAGTGCCAAGCTGCATACCCTTATGTACTATTACACTTGAACCATACATTTACATCTCTCAACTCCATGACATCTTATGCCAATGACATCAAGAAAAGTCCTGCTATTCAACCCTTTTATGGTGAACCACAAGACTTTGACTGTGTTTTTTGCTATATCATTCTTTTTCTTTTTTGCTGAGTCTGCTGCCATGGTAGCAAGAGGCAAGGGAGGGGATGTATATGGAGAAGCCTGGGAGAGGCCACAACAATGAAAATCCTGAAAGGAAATTCATGCTCGGCATCTCGGCACAGACCAGAAAATCTGACATCAGATTTTCAGTCACCCACTTAGTCCGAATAGTCGGCTGTATTACCCCTGAGCGAGATGTTCTTACAGTTCAAATCCGCCGATGTCTGCCGGAGCTTGCACTTTTCATCAACCCCGATTTTTTGCGTCTTTTCTCTCTTTTATTCCACTCAGGATAAGCGCCTCTCGAAGTGAAGTATAATTCGAAATGGCCTCTATATTTGTCGATATGCTGGCGAGCAGCGCAGATGTTCAAAATGACCCTTGGCGCGCTTAGGTTGATACGTATACGAATTCTAGGTCCAATTTGGAACCTCCCTGTCATGGCGGAGTTAGCTTCGATCTATTCGTGGTACCGGCTCGTACATAAACAAGCCTGCGAGAGCACGCTCACATAGAAGCCTGGATTCCTGTCTTCGCTCCGTTCCTACTTCACCTTCAGAAGGAGAAAGCTCCATTTGGACCAATTATTACTATCGTACTCGAGCTCGAGTCACGAGTCCTGCCTTCTTTTCATAAGTCTCTCGTTTTAGTCAACCCCTTAATTCTTCCATTCGAGATATCAATTATGTCTGGACTTTTCAAGCTCTCACTTTCTGTCCTCGTCATTGGACTGGCTATCAGGATTATGAGGCGTAAAAGCAGGCTTCCTCTACCACCAGGTCCTCGCGGACTTCCAATCATTGGGAATACATCCGACATCCCATCAGTCAACATGGCACAAACATACTTGAGATGGACAAAGACTTATGGTACGTGTTATCCATGTCTACCAAACAGGTAGAGTGAGAGGAAGGATGGTTTCTTAGGCTCAGACATAATTTATCTGGAAGCACTGGGGAGGAAGATAATCGTCCTGAACAGTTATGATGTTGCGGTTGAATTACTCGACAAGAAGAGCCATATCTACTCTTCTAGGTGGGTTCTCTTTTTTCAATTTCTTTCCGAAATTTAACCGCAAATAGACCACAGACAACATTTTTATGTGAGCTGTATGTTCTCTACCCCAAATCCTTACTTCGATATGACTCATTCGCGCAGAATGGACCTATGGTGGCCTTTTGCAATCATGCCATATGGCGAAGATTGGAAACTACGACGACGAACTTTTGTGCAACATTTCCCTCCGTCAGATGCCCATATTCACCAGCCCAAGGAAATTCACTTCATTCGCACACGATTTCTTCCTCAGCTTGTGAAATCGCCTGATCAGTTCATGGATCACGTTAGACAGTTAGTCATCTAATCTTTCATGGTTGGTCCTTGACTCCAACCCTAATCCGATTTGATGAACTCCTCTGCAGCTTGGTCACTGGACTCTTGATTTCGCTGGCCTATGGAATTATTCCCAAGCCTCAAAATGATCCCTTGATCCACCTTGCGGGGGAAGCAATGAGAGTGTCTGCAACTGGCGCGATTCCTGGGAAATTTCTTGTCGACGTGTTGCCATGGCTGAAATATGTGCCGGAATGGGTCCCTGGTGCTAGCTTCCAACGCCTGGCAAAGGAATGGAAGGAATTATGGAGAGATTTCACGAATACCACGTTCCAGATGGCAATGGCGAGTATTGTGAGTTTTAAGTCTAATTGTCAATGACAATAAGATATGAACTATGACAGTCACAAGGAACTGTTGACCATTCTTTTGTGTCCTTTGGTTTAGAGGCTGCGGATGGGAAGCTGGATACCGAGAAATGGAAGGAGATGATTATACAGACGGCTTCAACAATTTGTGCTGGTATAGTTTTTTTTTGGACTTTGAGTCTATGTAGTGCCTCATTTGAACTTGCAGCAGGAGCTGATTCAACCGGAGCTGCGATCGTCGTTTTCATCCTTGCCATGGTCTTGAATCCAGATGTCCAAGCCAAAGCACAGGCAGAGATTGACCAAGTGCTCGAACATCGGAGGTTACCGGAATTCAGCGACCAAGTCTTTTTACCATACGTCACGGCCATTATGAAAGAAGTCTTGCGGTACGTCCATTTCTGGGACCGGGTCATCTATTCGAATGCTCTCTGACACAATGACGTACACTCGACAGATGGCAGCCGGCCAATCCACAGGGTGAGTTCATCCTCTTTGTTGATCAGTTGACTGGCAATAACTTGAACAGCTGTCCCACATCTCAATACACAGGATGATAATTATTTAGGGTACTTTATTCCCGCAAATTCCATCATCATTCCCAATCTCTGGTAAATAATACTTTCATTTCAACGGATGAAATATTGAAAGTAGTCGCATTCAGGGCAATGTCTCGGGACGAAAAGCGCTATCCAGAGCCCGAGGTGTTCAGACCCGAGAGATTCCTAACTACTGATGGGAAACTCAATCCCGACGCCGATGACCCGTTCGACTTCGTATTTGGTTTCGGAAGAAGGTATGTTACCGTCCCTAAACCGAACTCGAATCGACAACTAACATTGAGGTTTGTTCAAGAAAATGTACTGGGAGTCACATCGCTTTATCCTTGCTCTGGATGGCGATAGCCTCCATGCTCGCCACGTTCACAATCAGCAAACAAAAGGACGAATTCGGGAACATCATTGAACCAGTTGTGGATTTCAAGTCCGCTAATATCGTTGCGTGAGTTCTTCTCCTTCCGCCTGTAACAGATACCAGTGATTTACTAAGAGACATCAGACTCCCTTTACCATTCAAATGTTCAATACTGCCACGCTCGCAAGAGTCCGAAAAGTTGATTATCGCTGCTGCGGACTATGACTCCTGATCCATATTTGTACATTTGTACGAGAAAACAACACGCTCCTTCCTTTACATGTAGAATTTGCAAAAACAGGTCTTGGATGTAATTACATGCCTTAAGTTATGTTACCCTTGTCAACCCTTCCATTACGAATGAATGCTTATCGGCCCGGGAACATCAATTGCAACATAAGGAAACGGATTGACTACTACTTCGCATTACTGTACAATGGAATATATATATAGTGCCGTCATAGCTAAGCGTCCGTGCCTAATTACGACCTGGAATTCTGAATTGGTGAACCTGAGATGCCAGTAATGGATGGATGCAATAAAGACTGAAAAAAGATGTGAGAATGAGCAAGACAAGGGACTCAAAAAGTGATGTTGAATAGCCAATGGCCATCGACACTCATACGAGAGGAAGGAGAGGGAAAAGAAAATCGTATTCATACGAACCACAAAAACATCGAACAAAATAAAGGATGTAATCAATAGAACAGAACAGCGGTATGTAGTAATGGTACAGCACATGAAGATATTGACAGGTCTGCCTTGAGCAGAAACAAAAATGGGGGATACCGACGTCATGACCAGGAAAGCGTTAACAACCAAAAAGAGAAAAACCACCGAGAGAAAAGACAACGCCAGAATTACTAAATCCGCGCTAAAAAAAAAAAGAAATGTAACAATAACAGGCGTCTAAACACCAGTTAAGGGGAAAACACATAAAGTAAACGTAGTCGTGACCAGAAGAGAGAAAAAAAGAAAGGAAAAGAATCTATTACATGCTACAGGCAAGAACTTGATAGTGGCGGTAACTATGAACTGCGTAATAGGTGGAATATTGCAATGCCTTCCTTCAGATGGCATACAAAAATGCAATTGCAAACAAGTCGTATCATCTCAAAGTAAAAAAATGTAATGGTGTAATGGAGAAAAAGAAACATAGAATGCATGCAGACATCAAGAAAACTGAAAACTAGAAAAAGAAAGAAAGCCAGAAGGGACAACAAGTTCAGGAGAAAAAAATATAAAGCCAGACTGAGAACCGATTGTCCGAAGCTAAGCTGTGAAGAGTTTCTCAGCGTGTAGCAATTTTGATCATCTGAACAAATTCAGCATAGTGCCCTTCAAAATGAGTCAATTGCTGGGATACTCACCTCCCGTGCCCATTTTGAGATTTTCTTCGTTTCACCGGGCATCTTGGACTTGCTCCTCAGCTCAGTTGTAATCCACTGTGCCGACAATTGTTGGGTAATCTGCCCATGTGGGAATGTACACGCCAAATCTCCTAGAATCCCGTACGACAATCTCATCGTCGCATCAGTCTTGTCTTCATCTCTAAGGCATCGTCGGAGAAGCTCGAAAACATTGTCAAGATACGGCAATAGCCGTGGTGCTGTACTCGAGATTGAGTCAGGAGGAAGGCTTGTTGACATGAGAAATACCTTTGTCAGTATTCTTGAAGCCGGAGATAATACCAGTGTAAGCCTCCAGGATACCTTCTCTCAACTGGGACACATAATCCACAAGATCATAGTCAAGCTGTAAAATACCTCTTAATCCTCATACATTTGGGAAAAATGGATGCACCACTCACCGGGTTGGGCTCCACCTGGCCCGCCTGCACAAGCACATTCATCGTCGTATCAAAGTAAGGGTCAAATGCCGGCCCAATCGCTAGAGCAATGTCTCCAAAGCACGACAAAATTGACACCTTCACGCTCCTATTCATGTCAACTTGCAAATCCTCTAACAACACCGTCATAAACGATTCCGCATATTGCGCACTTCCTTCCCCCAACGCACGGGAAATATCACCGATAAGCCCAACAGCAGTGCTACACAACTGCGTATCCTGATATGCTTGGAGAGCAGGGAAGAGGTAAGGAAGGAGTGCTGTCACATAAGGCGCAAAGTTGTTGTCCAGGGCAACAGCAAGCGCTCCGACAACCATGAATGTATCTTCCGCGATCATAGGGGACTTGATTGCAATTTTGAGAAGCTCAATGTTAATAGTCATGATTCGATCTGCTCTAAACTGGACATTGGCTTCCAATTTGCGGATGACGGACTAAAAGTACCCAAACACCAGGATTTAGTCCACAGTCGCTGCAAAGCGTCCAGATTACCCACCATAACGACATTGCACAGGTTGCTAATGAGATCGCTCCAATTGTTACGATCATCGATACCGATGATTTGATTCTGGTATTCAGTTCAGCCACCGATTCAAAAAGGTGTCAAAGTACATGGGCTGACTTACATAAATGGGTATCAGATGTTCCATGCGAGCGAGCACAGAATCTAGGACATTCGAGACAAAGGCAAGGCTATCAGGCGTAGCCTGACCCAGGTAAGCAGCAATAGCTTGATACGCAGCGGTGCGATAATTGGCCTCATTAGATCCACTGAACCCCGTCTCATCAGCATACAATCACAAAAAAAGGATAGACACCTTTTTCTCACCTCTCCGTCGCGCGCATCAGCGCCTCAACAACACCTTGATAATAAGGTGACAAAGGACCACTCGGACTCTCATTCCCATCCTCATCATAATAGCTACCACCAAGTTGCTCCGCAAGATTCTTGAGCGCCCAGCAACAATTTGTCGCAATTCTCGGCGAATCTCCCAGCCCATTCACAAGCGCAGCAACCAAAGAATGCAAATGCATGTCAGCCTTGATAGTCGTAACCAACAAATCGCAAATGCGACCCAAAGTCCATGCTGTGGTGTCTTTGACATGAGGGTTGGGATCGTTCATCATGGAGATCAAGACCTGCAAAGCTTGGTTGGCAAGAGAGCTTAGGACACTAGGGTCAGGACCATCTAAAATAGAACCAAAAGCCATAACCGCGGCTTCACGGAAGTGCCAATTATCTGTTTTGATATGGGCCTCAATAAACGGTATGACAGCTGGTACGATTGCGTCCTGAACGGCCATTGCGAGGAGGCTAAGGCATGTCGAAGCTGCCATAGATATATTCCATTCATCGTCATCGGCATCTTCTTGCTGTTTTGTGAGAAGCTGCAATATAACAGGCATGATCTCGGGCAGGGCAACCCTGGCAAAATGTTTAGATTCTCCTTCGGGTTGTTCACCGTACTCCAACGCCTGTCAAATGTCCTGGTCAATTGCGCCGCCCACTGGAAGAAAGAAAACGATAAACGCACCTCCTGAGCTTCCACTGCAAGTTCAACCTCCTCTTCGCATACGGTAGACCAGAACTCGACTGCTTGCAAGGCAACAACCTCATCCTCATGCTTCATTCCCATGACAGTCAACTAGATCAAATCCGGTGACGATAAGTAATCTATCAAGCAAAAGCCAATCAAGTGACGTACACCAAAGAGGGCTTGTTCCATATACAACGCCATTTTATCATAATAGATGCCCATGATTCTCACGAGGCACTCGAACGCACTGACCTGAACATTCACATTATGATTTTGCGTCGCCTCGCAGATAACCTGCATGATATAATTGCGTTCACCCTAAATCAATCCATGTTATTGATCTGATTAACAGTCATGTCAACGACATCAAAAAGAACTCGGCTCACCTCGCGTTCGAAATTCTCACGAATGAATTCCAGTGAATTGTAAAGAGCACGGATAGCCGTGAGTTGAACTTCAGACGAAGGCTCTTCTTTTCTCGCACCATGGATAACAGCCGTCAGAATTTCGTTCGAGCGCAGACTCAACAACTCTGGTTTCTGAAATAAAAATAAATAAAAATAAGAAAAAGAAGAAATTGCACAAAGCACACAAGACGCACGATCACTTCACAGATAAATCCAATCGTCTGAAGAGTCGCAACTCGAACGTTTGTCGTTGCCTGATTGTTGACAAAGCTCAATAGGATCTCAATCAACTCGCCCCATTGGTTGACAGGGAGTTCGACAGCCGCGATGGCAGCGACGACTTGCGAAGCAAAATTTCCAGCTTTTTGTATGGGCGATCCGAGCGTCATCAGAGCCTCTTGTTTGATCTTGTTCTTGAAATCCATGTTGAGCGAAAGCCATCTATTAGCATACTCGGCCTGCGTCGCTGCTTCCTATAGGAGCCACGATGCGACAAAAAGGAAAGTCAGACACGACGCGATTTCAACCAGAAAAAAAGGGGAGGGGACATACACGGGCTGAAAGAGCATTTTTGAGCGCTAGTCCAGCTACGTTCCGCACATGTAAAGGTTTCGTCTCATCATTGAGCACCGATGACAACATAATCATATATTCAGGCTAAAACTCTCATCCGTCAACAAAAAAAGATCAATGAAGAAGAGGGGGGCAAGCAGACACACATAGTTTTCCCTCGACGCAGTCTCGAGTTTTTGAGTAGCATCCTGACGCGTATTCGCATCTAAACAGGGGGAAAAAAATCTTTAAGCAACCCATTCTTCCTCCCCCATCCCCCTGCCCCTCCCTTCCCCTCCCCTCCCACAGAAAAAGAAAAAAAACGCACCAGGAGAAAGCGTATTGGCGAGCAGAGTTGTCGGATCCATAGAAGCAAAAACGAAAAGCAAACAAAAAAGGAGGAAGAACGAGGGAGGAGAGGAATGAAGTGGAGGCGGGTCAAACAAAGGGGAGGAAAAAGGAAACAAGTTCAAAAGTGATGGTTGACTATTATAATCAATTTTCACACATCTTCATTTCCGTCCATCATGGCCGATCGCGTGCGTCAAAAATCATTATTTTATCCCTAACTCATTCCCTTCTCCCTCTCTCCCTCCCTCTTTGCTTCATATGTTTTCTTTCCTTAGAGCAGGAATCACCCAACGCGTAGTGGAGGAACTCTCGGAGCCAATGACAAACCCAAACGCGAAGCCATCCTCGATCTCTCCAAATATGTCAACGAACCCATTCGCATCAAACTCATGGGTGGTCGACAAGTAGAAGGAACACTCAAAGGCTACGATCAACTGTTAAACCTCGTCCTCGACAACGTCGAAGAATATATTCACGGTAAATCTTTTTTTTAGTTCAGCAATACATGCACATACACATGTTCACATACGCATACACGCACACGCAACAGAACCAGAACCACACACTCGATCATTGGGACTCGTGGTGGTTCGAGGTCCCCTTATCACTATTGTCAGCCCTATGGATGGCTCTGAAGAAATCGCTAATCCTTTCACGGTCCAAGAGTGAAGAAAAAGTTGAGAGAGGGAGAGAGAGAGAATTGTATTTCACATAATCCCAAGAAGGTCAATCGACCCTTGGTCCTCTTAATCGTTAATCCTTTCATGGTCCAAGCGTAAAAAAAAGCTCGACCGTGGTTAGTACCATACATCATCGTGATGTCAAAAAAAGAGAGCGAGAGAATTCTATATCCATATACAGCAACCAGTGTGATATTCGCATGATTGTCGCATGATCCCAAATTTAGGAACAAGAAGCCCATCCTAGCATAGTAACAATACAAACAAAAAAAAACAAAAAGAAAAGGAAAAAAAATAAAAGCATAGCATAGGGCTGAGCAATTTTTTTTTGCCTTTTGTTCCTCCATCGCCATCGCCATCGCCATCGCCATGACCAGACACAATTAACAACTACCTATACAATTAAAAAAAAATTCTTTTTTTAGCACCCAAAAACCAACGATGAGAAATACGTTATAGATAAGAATTACAGCCTAAAGCATAACCGAAACAAAAAAAGCCTCCCTTTTCTCAAAAACGAAACAAACGAAACAAACAAACAAGAACGACTTCAATTCGGAGGATCCCCATCCCCATCCCCATTCCCATTCCCGTTATTATTCTTTCGCTTCTGTTTTCGTTTCTGTTTCCGTTTCTGCTTTCCTTTGCCTATACCATCAGCATCAGCATCAGCAACGTTTACACCTCCCACACCCTTCTTTCCGTCCCCCTTGTTCTCTACACCGCCCACCGTCCTCCAATCACCATCACCACCACCACCAGCATCCACGCTCCTATTCACATCCACACTCACACTCTTCTCCACACCACTCACACCCTCACTCATCATATCTTCTCTCTTCCTCCCTTCACCTGTGCGAGCGTGAGTGTCCCTCCCACCATCAATACCAGGGAAACAATCTCCTCTTTCATCATCATCATCATCATCAGGGACCACCGTCCCAGGTAACCTCTCTTCTTCTTTCAATACCATCGGGTTTAATGGCGGCGGTGGTGGTGACGGTGTTGTTGTTGTTATTGTCGTTGTCGTCGATTCCCCCTCCTCCTCACTCCTCACCAACGATGACATTCCCAATCCAACCCTTCCGCTCAATCCACCACCACCATCCTCATGCTCATCCTCTTCACCCAACAACAGCCCACCACCACCACCATCC
>Ga0153947_1000070_pt1 | contig 41318 bp, 51 predicted proteins | sample TSNJ031MetaG_FD_104697 | JGI IMG/M metagenome (GOLD analysis project Ga0153947, IMG submission 104697) | Attine ant fungus gardens microbial communities from New Jersey, USA - TSNJ031 MetaG | ecosystem: Host-associated > Fungi > Mycelium > Unclassified | place: USA: New Jersey, Wharton State... | reverse complement strand
TTTTGCAGAATTCCATGAGGGGCTGTGTAGCCTTCCAAACATAAGGATGTAACTCGATCTGAGAAATCTATCATCGGATTGTCTTCGCCGATAGAATGATCCCTACCGACCTGGTTCACTGAAGGGATAACCTTCGCCCCCGGGAGGATCTCCTCCAGATCACTTACTCTGAAGTTGGACACTCCAATAGACTTGGAAAGCCCTTCATCTTTCACCTGTTCCATTTGTGTCCAGATCTCCCTCAGTCGACCCTCCTTCTGGTACGGGGTAGGGTCGTGGATAAGGAAGAGGTCAACGTAGGCCAACCCAAGTTTCTTGAGTGAGTCAAGAAGAGTGTCCTTGACCGTCTGATCCCCAAATAAGGGATTCAACTTGGTCGTGACGAAAAACATAGAGCGGGGCTTTCCTGAAGCCTTGATACCTTCACCCAGTGTATCTTCGTTGCCATATATCTGAGCACCATCAAAGTGAGTAGCACCCGCCTCGATAGCCTGGAGAACTGATTGGGTGGCATCTTGCTTATACAAGGCAGTACCTGTGCCGAATCCCAACCAAGGAATGTGATTACCGTCGTTGAGGATAATGTCATATTGAGACATAGTTGAATATGATTGCTAGATTATCAGGGTGTGTACCAAGTTGAAAAGGGTTAATTACACGGCAGACATTCTCACATTCCGATGTCGAGTGACTAGTCACTCGAAGCACATAGCCTGAGTCACACACATTTTATACTTTTGTACTGTATCCCGACTTTTGATTTCCGCGTCAGTTGGCATATTTAGATTATCTTGCTTCTCAACCAGGATGGCGACAATACTGTAGAAAAGTCAGTCATAATGACATCTAGCCAAGATCAGATAAATGACTTTATTTTTAGATTTCATTATTTCCTCTTATCACTGATCATCACTGATCAGTTATTTTTATTTATGATCTTTGCCTAGTCAGCAGACAATTTCTAGGCTGTACTCGGGTCTGTGAGACTCTGTTCTATTCATCTGGTTTATTTACTAGTCTTCCCCCACAGGCAGGAAAAATTCTGTGCTTTCAGAAACTGAGTCTTCTTGTCACCTGAATGACTGGCTCCTTTGCTGCAACAAAAGTAAGAGAGGAACTCGGGAGATGTAAAAAAACCATGTGTCGTGGTTAAGTATGGGTTTTTACGAGCATGCATATCTCAGAGTCAACTCTGAAGAGAAAAGAAGATTCATCAATAACTGCTTTCCAAATTTGTCGGTCTGCTGCTTCCACTGCCTCTCGTTTTGCAACTGGCGTACTCCTTACGCAAATGTGCTCAGGAGCAGGACTCAAGGAACTTCATACTTTGGAAAATGCGCTCTGGCTTTTTCTGTCAGTTGCATTCACTCTGCAACCTTCCAGAACACTCTTGCATTAATACCACAATCACGGCTCTCGGACAGGACATAAGCACGTCTACCTGCCCTTAGTATGTCCACATATCCTCTAACTATCACAGTTCATTCAATGTTCATCCAAACGGAAATGACCCCAATGCAGATTCCTAAATTTATTCCTGGAATCCAAGTGATGGGTGGAGAGAGAGAGATCTGTATTTATATACCGCAACAAGCAAACAGGTGCTAAGACGCAATGGGTAAGTTACATAGTGGTACGGTACACTACTGACTACACCCAAGCCACTGGGGTCGTTCCGGATCAGGTGTGAATGTTGCAGGTGGAGTAGTAGTGATGGGTGTGGGCACTGCAGAGTTTCTGGACATGTGATCAGAACCCACAGGTGATCGAGATTGGATGTATTTCAAAGATCTTGACACTAAGGATGTCCGTAATGTAGTCCTCTAATTCTGTACTCGCAGCTTTACGGATAGGAGGGCGACCCTAGATCAGACATCAAATATTATGCACTTTCCGTTACTGAAAGTAGGCGGCGCAGCCATTTTCGGAGATGTGTTTCGGGCCGGACGCCAGTTGAAGACAAAGTAGAGTCAAGCACGATCAGGACCGGTCGCAAACCAGGAATTGGACTGGAAACGAGGAGATTCTGAACCGCCTGTGCTAGACGTCCTTTCGGCTGATTGAGAGAGTGAGCAGTCAGTGATTTCAACTTGCTTTTTGGACGTATTGAGTCATCATATAAGAGCAGAGCCTCCAGAAACTCTGTCCTGAAGCGACGGTGGGCAAGGGATGAAATAGGAACGATGCGGTCGAGTGGGCTAGCAGCTTCAGCCCGAGCTTCGGCAGCTGCATTCGCCTTCGAGTCACCATCCTTATATCCCCACTTCTTGAGTTCCGATACCACAAAATCACCTTTGATCTGAGCGATTGTGCGCTGATCTGAACCGCCTGCCAGATTATTACCAGTGTGGTTTGCATAAGCAATTAGTGCATCCTCGACATTTAGCCAGCCTAGCTCTTCATTGAATGCTCGTCTAACATAGTGCTGGTTGACATAGCTCGTCATCCTTTGGACGATAAAAGCGCGTTCAGTATAACGTTGGAAAGTGGAGACAACGTATGTTACGAGTTCGGACTCGTGCTCGGGGCTGGCGAGTAGAATACCTTGACACAGATGTTGGAAGTATTCATCTAATTTGGCATAGAGTTCATAACCCGGTAAATCACCCTTCTTTCTTATGCAATCAACCTCTTCTTGCTTTTTGAAACTGAATATGTCAGCGCATGCGAACGGACCTGTCAAAAGGCCCAGCTTACTAATTATAGAGAGACGTATGAATAGTGCTATAAAGGTTGTAGTCGAGCTTTGGATCTTCAGATGTCATGACGTAGTCTAGGGCGGGTTTGAGCAGTGCCCACAAATTCAAAAAAGATGACGCGGGATCCGCACTACTTGAAGCGACTGTAAGGCTCATGTCCTAGTGCAATGTGCTTCAGCGAGCGAGTAGACCAAGAAATGTTCTTTCAAACCCAAAATGGATAGTTTCATTATATAATCTCGGGCATTATAGAAGCCGGCCCTTGTTCCGGGCCTGCAGGGAGTGAAACACCTGTCTGTGGCGTTATAGAGGGGAACATCACACTGACATTTTTAGAAATCCAAATCATACTAAATCAAGCAGATGCTGTTGTTTGCATTTCCATTTTAAACACAGATCTGTCATAGTGTGAAGAGTGAGTTATCACTGTTCCTTTTATTCATATCTTTACACATCAGGAGTATACTGCGAAAAGTATATAGTTTCGTCTAACAATGTGAGGGCATATGTGTTTCATCAAACATTTCTCCGTCGTCTGATTGTCTCATTCCTCCATGTATGCAGGCTACCAGCCCAATCACAGCCTTCCTCAAGGTATGTAGGTTCGACTCATACTTTCTGGATATACTGACATTTAAAAGGAGGGAATGATTATGCGAGCAGTATCACCCAATCTTTTGAGGATCCGACAGCCTGCCCTACATCAACGCAATCGCCTGATTTACCCAACCCTTTCAAACCAGATTACCCGACAACGCAAAACCCCTCTTCTGACAATCTTATAGAAGGTAGCATCTCTGATCCACACGTTGACATATCGATGGGACCTACACCTCCCCGGCAGACCTCTCGTGCGTTCTCTCAAGGACGAAAACCTCGACCTAGAAATGCATATATGCTCTTTCGCTCGGCCTTGCACCAAGGGAGATATTTGACGAAAGCAGTCGAAAAAGATCATAGACATATCAGTCGAATTACTGCGTTTTTCTGGGCTCAGCTTTCAGAAGCTGAAAAGGATGAGTGGCGACAAATGGCTGAACTTGAAAAAAAGCAGCATGCGCTCACTTATCCCGATTACCAGTTCAAGCCTACCCCTCGGATCAAACCGCACACCAGGCGGAATGTCAAGCGCAAGAGTACTGAAGAAATAGAACGGTGCCGCAAAATTGCAACACTACTTCGGAATGGCAAGTCGGGGGAAGAGCTGGCTCATGCCGTGAGGCAAATGGAAAGTGATCAGCCATCTATGGCATCTGAGGAAAGCACAACATCCAACGGGCGTGAAGAGAGAAAAACTAGTCAACTTCACTTGCCCGCGTACGAGTGCCCACAATCTTCACAGCTGACATTTGTGCCCTTCCAACATGTGAAAGCCGATGAGCTACCATCTTTCCGAAATCCTCTTCCGTCTCTTCCTCAGGTTCCTTTGAAGCATTCTCATCCGGTGAGTGCATGTAATGAATTGATCGTGACTGTTTGATTCATATTGATTCAGGCCACTCTGGAGCCAGCCGAAATGCCCCTAGTGCATCCTGTGGCTCCCACAGGTTATCCACTTGACCCATCAAACTTATGTTTCCCCTCGCCTTACGCGGTCCAAGAACAGTACATGTCAAAACCCAACCACCACCAGCACCACATGCAGAGCGGGCAGCCGACATCTCACTGGGACGTTGCTGCAACACCAATTGATTGGGTCAATGCAAGTCGTTATGGCCCTGCTGAGACTGTCGGCACATCTGAGGATCAGGTCCTACCTTCCGCGCTCGATATTGACCAGTGGGGTGCATACTTTCCTCAAACCTATGCAGAATCCCCGTTCCAAATATGATACGTGGTCAAATTTTAGCTCAAATACCTTGATTTCACCAGTGCAATCGTGTTCGCCGACCATGGCATGATGAGGCGTTGTGACATCTATTTCTATTTCACGTTAAATGCTGTAATCTTTTCTTGATTATTGTTCTTCATTGTCCGCGAGGGACCCCATTATCTATGCACCGTGTATCACTTGCATCGTGTACATTCTGTCCATTGATTTTTAACGTTCCATATAAAATGGAGGATGACAATAACAGAGTCGTCCAGTGGCAGTCTTTTGTTTGGCCCAGGCCTTTGAATGCTTCTGTTAGAAATCATAGAGGGCGACTTGGATACTAGTGTAACGAGCACGATGATCTTGATCCTTCGAGCAGCACCCCAGAAACTTCAAGATCAATAAATGAAACCTCCAAATGTCAAGCTAAAATGCTTCTCCTACGAGTCAATATAGTAAGCAATGCGAAATCCGGACTTTGAACTCGCAGTCAATGACGAAGGTGACAGCAACAAAATCGATAGGCTTGGACCAGTCAAGAGCCGTGCATGTCGAAAAGGCTATGACGGAGCTAGAGCTTTACATGAGTGTGAAGTACGGTAAGGGATGTGATGTGATGAGGGACAGAACTAAATTGTTGCTTGTGGACAAAACGTGGGAGTTGGCAGGGTAGAGTTTCCTTCGGAAAAAAACATGTAGAAGTGCGAGGGGTGTGAGATCTTGAGTAGGAGAAAGAATCCTGATATTGGGGCAGCATGTATTGAATGTGATCACGTTCTCGATTTGGTCTCCGTTTCTTTTAGAACTCTCGAGGTTGGGGAATTATTACTAACATTATTGGATTTGACAATAGTTGCGCAATCCAAATCGTGCATCGCGAAGGAAGTAGCCATATGAACCGGTGGCGTTGCAAAAGCGAACTATGAATTGCAGATGACATCAAGTTCATGACTGACGGTATGAAATTCATCGTGATGTGCGTATGTATCATAACACCCTAAGTCGAGCCAGATTCGAGGACTATGAGTTCACGAAATATGCTGATGGAGTCATGTTCAAATATCACAGGAGCTGGGCATGCTTTATCCGCCGTCCGATGAAAATTGGCAATGTACAATACTGGACACTGGTTACAGAAATGCATGGATCTTGGGCACCGACCGATAGCGGAAAGACTGGCTCATTTCAAAAGTTCTTCACGCTCGAGAACAGATTTTTCTAATTTGATTAGGATTGTCGTTCTGGAGGGATGCTGGGCTGTGGGCGTCCCGTGCGCTGTGACCCGCGCGGGCTGCGAGGAGTTGAGGGTGATTAACAGGTGGGACAAAGCGATGACGCACAAATCCGAGTCCATCGAGAATAGCTTCGACAATTCCAGCTGTGAACGATGAACAGCTTAGGCCGCCGAGATCACGAGGAACAGAGATGTTCCTTTCAATCGGCGGATCATTGTCTATAATCATGTCTAGAACGGGGTCATCAGTGTGGGATATTCGATGTGATACACAGGCAGAAATGACCTACACTCGTCAGCGTTCTCCACGCTCTTTTCAATGGCATCAGCTGGTTTGCCATATACAGCCTTCCAGACTTGGGTATGGATGACCATCAGAGCGGGAACAAGTCTAATTTCGCGCTTGGGTGCCTTGGATGATGATTCTGAGCGCCAAACCATGAGTTCGAAAACACGAGAGCCGATGCGATATCCTAGTGTGTTAAGCCTGGGTATGAGATGAGTGGACACCGAGATGTTGGGTGGGGATGGCTGTACCTCCGTTCTAGGTCATTGATACCACTGACACGCTTTTGCGTGTACTGCACGATCTCAGAGAAAAGAAAGGAGAAGGAGGAGGCGGAGACGTCTGCTATGCGGGTCTTATTCAGATTCCTGTCATAGATGCTAGACCTGGGAGGCCTTGGGCTGACCAGTACAGAAGATGCAGAGGGGAGAGAATAACGTGTGGAGGATGATAAATGGTCGACGGATGAATTGGAGAGGACAGAAAGACGAGGACGTGGTTGTGAGTAGGCCATCGAGTGCTCGGGGTCTCGTCTATATCTTGTCAATAAATACCCCTTGAGCCCAGGCCAGCCCCTATGAACGACTATACCCCTTCTCCCGCTGACATTCAGTCCCATGTCTTTTCTGCCCTCCTCCAGGGCACCACTCCAGACGTCGCCCTGCGGGTTAGGGGTTCTTGGAGTGCTGTATACAAGCTTCACCGCCTGATCCTCACGCAGTCGGTCAGTCCGTCCCCAGCCGCTCATTCTGCAGTCCATGCTGACCGCTTTCAGGGCTTTTTCCACTCTCTCTTCACTTCCGGTTTCCTGGAGTCCTCGCACAAGAGGCGAACCTCGGTACATGGCTGTGACGTCGTTGACATCGTCTTCCCCGACCGAAATATCACTCGAGCTGGTAAGCATGTATCTCTGCGTCCTCATGCCGCCGATTTTTGATCGTAGCTATCTCATGTAGCATTCGAGTAAGTTACCAATATTTTTTGCTTTTGGTTCTTATTTCTTTCAGGATTTGTATCGCACGTCTCTACGGTGGCGGCCCAGCTTTGCATGTGCCCTCGTCTATTGTACCCACTGCTGCTGAGCCTCTCACTCCCTCTTTCCCAATCCTCCAAGAGGCTGAACTCACACCCCCCAATCATCACCCAGTCACACCGCGGTTTCTCCTCTCCCTCCTCGCAACCTCGATATACCTTTCAATCCCATCCGTAGCATCGCAGGCGCTCTCACTTATACTCAGCACAGTCGGTCCCACAACAGTAGTATCATATCTCAATTTTGCCCTCGGAAAACCATTAGATCTCTTGGCTGGTGAGCTAGAAACTGCCCGGGGGCTGGAGAACATCGCTCTGCCGATTGAGGATGAAGAGGATGACTTAACCATCGGCGCGCATTCAGACAAACAGATAGATGATTTTTCTGACCTCCTCTCTGACCTTACTGTCAAGGAAGACACTTCTTCAGAAGAGAGTGTTTTGATTCACGAGGATGACTCAGATGATGGTATTACATGTCATTATGGAGCTGTATCAAATAAAATCGGCGAAGCTTGTGCTTGTTGGCTAACAAGATGGGCTGTGGATATTCTGATTCATGAGCAGACTCTGCGACCACAGGCCTCCTTGCTTGCTGAAAAAACTTTTTCGCCGGCAGAATTGTCGACTATTGCTGGACTTTCCGAACGCTGTCATGTCACAATCTGGTGTCGTGGGGGGTTGAGTGCTAAGTGGGTTGCTGCGCTTGTTTCTTCTGATACACTATTTGTCAAAAATGAACGCCATCGGTATGACTTTGCTCGAAACGTTGTTGAGCTGCGACGGGCTGATGGTATTTTGCTCGAAGAAGAGGCTGAATGGACCAATATGTTTGAAACAGGCATCTACTACCACAGCATGGTGAGCTCTTATGATATGTCCCATGAAGCGTGCGACTCATTACAACCATCACAATCAGTCGACAGAGGATATAATTAACATCTCAAACGACGTATCTCCTGCGACACATCGGCCCTTCGTTCCTCTTCAAATTCTCCAAGCTGCTCATTGGGACCAGTCAGTCCTTCGTCATAAGATAACTTCCCTTCCTTGCTCCCCTTTATCCTCTACTTCTCCAAGAGAAAAAGAGCTTGGAATAACCCTTACTACTTCGGACATCCGGGCTCAGTCCCCTGGGTCTGGTCCACCTGGAACTTTAAACTTGGAAGCTCAAAAAGCATACTTCCCAGTACCAAGCGATTCATCCCTACGGATAGGTGACAACGGGACAGCATTTAATGGAGCAGTGGACGGCCCTCCTATGTCAATGGATGAGTTGTTTAAATTCACTGACAACCCATCTGTCGCTGCTTCACATTCCTCGAATAGACGAACGGTGCACAAACAGAGCAGTGGCCAAGTCTCACCTCTATCAACATCAGAATCTACTTTCTTTGGCATCCTCACATCAAGACAGACTGGTTCCAGTTGCATCGTCTCGGACAGTAGTGGAAAAGGTCGTTGGTCTCCATACCCTCCTTGTCGGTTTTCCGTAGAATTTTGGGACTATGATGGCCTTAAGGAAAAGAACAGACTGTACTCCGAAACCATTTGGTATGCCGGAAGTTTATTCAACGTTTATATCCAGATTATTCGCAAGAAAGGTCAAGGTCAAACCCAACTCGGTGTTTATGTCCATCGCCAGTCGAGCATCGATCCTATACCATCGCCCAGCATTTATGTGACCCCTCCTTCTCCAACCAATGGCAGTGATGAGGCCAGTGACCCACTTGCTCTGGTAAAAAACAGGGACCGTTATCATTACGTTGGATCTTCCCAATCTTCATCCGGTCCATCACATAGCCCACTCCACTATTCGCCCTCCATTCATCCATTAGTCCATGCATCCAGCGCCGTATTTTCATCCACAGGTAGACCAGCCTCCCCTAATCCACCTGGCTCGGGATCTCCATCTCCCCTCAATGCTTCCATCAGCAATTTCGTCAGTGGTGCTACTACACGTGCTCCCGGACAACCATATCGAGATCCTCGTGCCATGATAGCTGCTTACTTCATGGTAAGCTGCGCAAGTGCCACAGGTTCTTCACAAACAAGATTTTCGAGTGCACCTGACGTGTTCTCAGTAGGGCAAAGTTGGGGTTGGAAGTCAAGTTCACTAAAATCAGAAGAATATGTGGATTTTGGGGGAGAAGAGGATGGAGAAGCTTTTACTCTTCCTGCTAGAAAGACTAGGCATGGAAAGGAGGTTAGTTTCAGGGCAACTGTTGTCGTTGGACTCGTTTGAGCCTCACTTCTTTCAACGTCACTCATTTTTTATCATTGGATTATCATGTATATCTCTCATTTTGGAAGCCATTGCGTATGATATTTTGTAGTCTACCCACAGTTACAGTGCATGTCATCACTGCAATTAGCTGAGAATTTAAGCCTTTTTTCTGAATTCCTCAGTCATGAAACCCACCATGAAATGCTGATTTACGTTGATTTATGCAGTCAACAGATCTTCCCATGATGTCTTACTTTTCTCGGATAAGTCATGTTGGTGCAACGGATCAATCGAACACTTCCGAAGATGTTGTACTGTGTTTAGTCTCCATCACTCATTAATGTACACACATCACTTTTGTATTCTCTGGCTCCCTTGCTGATTTTATGGCAACAATACGACCCAAGCCTGCTCCAAGGCTCCCACGTCCAGCCGCACGATACTGGAAGGGTAAAGCACCCAAAGGCCTAGCGGAAGTTGAATCTGACTCAGATGTTGACGAGGCACAGGAATCCAAGATACAAGAGGACGGTGATGTTCAAATAAGAGATATTGGGGACATTGAGATAGGTGCAAGTGGAGAAGAGGACGAGGACATGGGCATACAGGTGTCCAAGACAAGAGTCGACGTCAAAGGGAAGAGTATCAGTGTTGCTTTGAAAGATGTGAGTGTCAGCAAGGAGGGAAAGGTTATAGTGGCAGGACGTTTGGAGAGTGGAAAGACTGAGATGGAGGGTCAAAAAGGTGTGTCGCTCCCTTCAGAATTAATTCGTCTGATTACCATTCTCTAGAATCATCCGAAGAGGAATCATCCGAAGAGGAAGAATCTGAAGAAGAGGTGGGTATGTCAGTCCCATTCGGATTGGTGTATCACTCATTGTTACCTACAGTCGAGTGAAGAAGAGAGCGAATCAGAAGAAGCTCCACAACCTTTATTTCGACCAGTCTTTGTACCCAAGTACGTGTTTGTTTCAGTATTTTAGAACGCTGTGTCAACAACTGTAGACGTGCTCGCGCAACGATAGCAGAGAAAGAGGTTCTGGCAGAGGACTCAGCAGAAATGCAAAGTAGGAGAGAGCAGGAAGCCGAAGAACGGCGAAAACAAAGCCATGACATGGTGGCCGAGAGTATACGAAGAGAACTTGCTGAAAGTGTGTCTTCCCTTTCATATTTCCTATTCAAACACTATTGACATCGTATATTATAGAGGAGAAGGAGGACCAAGTTCCTGATGTTGATGATACTGATGGTCTGGATCCTTCAAGCGAATTCGAGGCTTGGCGCCTGCGTGAGCTTGGGCGAATCAAAAAGGAGAAAGAAAAAGAGCTACTAAGAGAACAGGAACGGGAGGAAATCGAGAAGAGGAGAGCTTTACCTGAAGAACAGCGGCACAAAGAAGATGTGGAGAGGGCAGACAAGACAAGAGCAGAGAAACCTAAAGGACAACAGAAATTTCTGCAAAAGTACTGGCACAAGGGTGCTTTCCACCAGGTTTGTTCCCTCTCACCATACTACGACCTTCAAATTGAAACATACTAGGATGCGGAAGTTCTCAAGAGGCACGATTTTACGGAGGCTACAGAGTCGACTATCGATATGACAGTCCTTCCTCAAGTCATGCAAGTCAAGAACTTTGGTAAGAGAGGGCGCACCAAGTATACTCACTTGTTGGATCAAGATACAACTGTCGGTAACGGCGGTTTTGGCGGTACCGCACCTGTAAAACAGGGAGGCACTGGAACAGATACTGGTGGTTGTTTCCTGTGTGGTGGATCTCACCTAAAGAAAGGTTTGTTTTAGTTGCGTAAGTTGTCATCCTCTGACCTCTCAGATTCTTTTAGACTGTCCACAAAATGGTACTACTTCCACTCCATCAGGTCCACGACCATGGAAAAATGACCGAGGTCCCCGTGACCACAGAACTCAACAGAATTATCGTATTCAGGAAAGGGACGACAGTCACAATAGAAAAGACGAAAGAGAGAGTGCATCGATGCGGCATAGACATGATAGGAGGGATAGGCATGACAATCACCAAAATCACTACAACGACCAACCCTCTAGATCGAGATCACGATCCCCGAGCTCATTCAAAGACCGACGTCAGCGGAAAGAGAGAAGATCAAGAGAGCGGTCGTTTGAATATCGGGAAAAGAGGAGGCGCCTAGATTGATTCTATTTTCTGCAAAAACCTATGTTAGGTCTCGTCTTACGGGATGTATGTGGATCTACTACATATTAGGCGAGACTAGGATACAGCGGGCAACGTATGAAAGATAGTATCCTGAGTACAACCAACCTTAATTCACCTCAAGGATAAATACATCCCCAAAATTTGCTGACATCTTAAATTCCAGTGATTCAGGTAGAGGAGAGAAGTTTCTATTCTCCTATTTTGTTTCCCTTCAAGTCTACACCCACCACCACAGGCATTTCAGAGCCACTGTTTCTCTTTTTCTGTTGGAATACCGAACCAAGGATACGACGTCAGGCTTATCTGACGGAAGGGCTACGTTGTTCACGACCGTGTGAGTACCGGTTTGGGATATTCTCTTCGGTCATCCAAGGTCTCAGAACTTGAACACATAAGTCCAAAGGCGGCGCCTGGATACATAATGGACACTAATAAACTAATAGTAGATGGTCAATATTCCTGCCGGCATACCGGTGACGAAGATTTGTCACACCTGCTTTCTAGATTTGTCACTTACATCGCCTGTTGCTTCTACCAATGGCTTCGTCACTCGCATACTCAACACTCAGAAACATTTCACGAAACGTCCTCAGGAGCGGTTTTAAAAGAAGCTCATGCCCTAAAAAACCCGCTCTAACACAAGTCAAAGCCTTCTCCGTCAGTTGCATTCACTCTGCGACCTTCCGGAACACTCTTGCATCTGCTTCGTTAATACCACAATCACGGCTCTCGGATAGGGCATATGCACGTCCATCTGTTATTGGCACGTCCACATATATTTTTCCTCTCGGGCCAGAGTCTAAATCATCTAACTATCACAGCTCGTTCAATGTTCATCCAAACGGAAACGACTCCCAATGAAGATTCCCTTAAATTCATCCCTGGGACGCAAGTGATGGATGGAGGCACCGCGGAATTTCTGGACACACGGGCTGCACTGGCATCACCACTTGCCAATCGACTCATGGGCGTCGAAGGAGTCACTGGCGTTTTCTATGGTCCTGATTTTGTGACAGTTTCCAAAGATTCTGAAAACACATGGGCTGTGGTGAAACCCGAAATATATTCCATTCTCATGGAACATTTCTCATCGGGAGAGCCCTTGTTTAGCAGCCAAGAAGACCGGGAGGCCGTCGGCCCTCAAGACACAAGGATTTTGGACACTGATTCGGAAACCGTGGCAATGATCAAAGAACTTTTGGAAACAAGAGTGCGACCTGCTATAATGGAGGATGGTGGAGATATTGAGTACCGAGGATTCGATCAAGGTGACGGAATTGTCAAAGTTAAGCTCAAGGGAAGCTGCAGAGGATGCGATTCGAGCACTGTCACGCTCAAGAGTGGGATCGAACGTATGCTGATACACTATATCCCTGAAGTCAAGGGTGTGGAGCAGGTGAGAAATCTCTTGTTTTAGGCATACCTGAATTTCACAGCCATTCCTACAGATTCTTGACCAGGAGGAAGAGATGGCGTTAAGCGAGTGGGAAAAACTCGAGCAGAAGTTATCGCGTAAGAGCAGGAAAGACTCGGAGTGAGTCGCTCTACATTACTTTGGTTGGTTCGATGGCAGCGCTTATTTCATGTACAGTATGGCACAATATATGTCGATTTAGATTTCCAAATAAAACCCATTAGCACGAGTATCAGAACTCAGAATCTGTATCTATCTATAGCTCATCTAATGTCTGTCCACCTATTTGTCGTGAGTGAGTGACGGTCCCACCTTTTTCTCAAGTCGAATCAACCAGGAGCTTCACTCAAGGTCTTTTATCGCTTCTGCTGAGACTCGAGTCTTGTGAGATGCCTGCGATGGAATCATTTTGTCTCAAGGTGAGGGTTATAAATGCTCAAGAAGAACCTTCCATGGTTTGAGTCAAAAGTGTGACTTGTTGCGACGTCAAGTGACCTTGACAGCATCCAGGTGCTCGATCATCCATTTTCCGTCATACATTCCCTTCCGCCATCTTTCCCGTTGGCCTTCCTACCATCACCACCCCTGCATGCAACCAGCCAGTACATCAACCCGAAGAAATGGTCTGTTATACGGCAGGCACCATACTGCATCTGCTCATTCCACCCTCTGGTTTCTAGGTCTACGTCAATAGCAAGAAGTTTGCTTGGTAAATTTGGTTACGCTCATGTTTTCTTACAGTCTCTCATACTGTCTCGTCCAGTGAATCATGCATAAAAGGTCACCGATCTTCATCTTGCCATCATACCGACAGGCCGCTTTTCGAGATCAAGAGAAAGGGACGGCCCGTATCTCAATGCGAGAAATGCAGAGAACTCAGACAGTCGAAGAAGGTTCATTCCAAGTGCACTTGCCATCCAAAGTCTGATCCTGCAGACCGAGGGGAGGTCTTAGCATCTACAACATCAAAGTGTACGTCATTATTAACGGTCCCAAGGTTCACTATTCAAGGCCAGCCTTACAGCTCGCAGATTCATACCAATTGTTCCCGCCCTGCCAAATGGACTTCGAGATGTTTTGGCCACAGCGCAAGTACTGGGTCCCCTTCCGGACGCTCGACAACGAGGTATTTTCGCTATTTAAACTACCTATTTGATTCGGATCATTAATATATAGTCTAGTGGATACCCTCCTTAATCCGTGTACGTGTAACAGTGTCTGGAAGTGCAATTGTCGACAGGCACAGTTACCTCCGACTGACAAATCGGATGGAGATCTAGAAACTCTTGCTCATGTATCCACAATGAAATGTTGCAATGCTTCGTAAGTAACGTCTTCGTCGTCGGCATTAAAGCCTCTTGAACTCCTGGCGTAAATCGCTCTGTCTAGAGTAAATTCAGCGGTTCCTTCCGATACAACTAAGCACGGCAGTGCTCGACCTTCAAGTCCTCATCAAGGCTCACAGAAACGATCAGACTGCCATGATCATAATAGTACCTCCTTAATTCTAGAACTTCCGCCGATTCGAACCCCTGACGCATCGTCACCGATTCTTCCCAATCAAGTTCCAGATTTTGGATTCATGCCACCGATCAGCACTATCACATCACTAGCTGGGTCAGGGTGTACGTGCGGAGTTCAATGTTCGTGCCCTGGATGTGTAGAGCATCGTGGTCCTGCGCACGCTGCGAAGGACTTGCTTGACTGCACAGAAGGGCAATGCGGGACATGTGTTGATAATCAGACTGGCATCACTCTTCCAATTAGCACTTCACCGTTCTCGTCCATCCCCCCTACTTCCACATTACCTGCAGCTTCTCTGGATTTCATCAACAAAAGCGCTTCCCTCAATCGCTTTTTTGCGCGTGCTGCCACATTGCCACCTCCACCACCTGGCCGCCGATTCGGCAGCGGTGCCCAACTTAACCCTCACGATATTGGCTCAAATTGTGTTAATGCCTCACCAGTCAACCTGCCAAAACTGGAATGTTGCAGTGGCAGTTGCAGCTGCCCAGATAGCCAGTGTAGATGTGGTGCATCTTGTGGGGGGTGCTGTCCAGATACAGGCGTTTCGTCCGAGTCTCACACAACTTTTGGTCTCTCTCCAAGATATACTTATGAAGGTAATTCATGCAGTGATCGTGGCGACTCAGTTGATGTTCCCGCTATGCCCCTCAGAAGTTGCTGCGAAGGCAAAGATTCGTAGCCGTTCTTCTATGGCACGATATTTTTTCACCAGTCTTTCACCAATATGCTTTTCCTTTTTATATTATCTATCGTTGTGTCTGCTATCTCATCTTGTGGTGCTTTTGTTTGTAGGATAGATAGAAGGACCTTCAGAATGTGGATGGATGGATGGTTTAGTTTCTCGACAACCTCGTCCAAAGGTACTTTTAAGTAGCATAAGTCAACAGTCTGTATGATCGTTATGAGCACTTAAAATGCGGTTACCCGAAGGAAAGAAGAATTAATTTCATGTCTGCTGGGTAACTACCCATCCTTCAGCTAAAAGATCCCTCGCATGAATCTGGTTTGTTATAGTAGTTATACACTTAGTGAGATGGACATATTAGCCGAGCAGGAATCAAGTGACGGAAAAAATACTTGCGTATCATCTATGGTAGAACATAAGCATCAGAATGACCAAGTCAGAAAATATTTACCATCGTAATGAAATTGAGTCTAGCCAGAAGATGATGTAAGACCGCGAAAATGCATCATAACCAAATCATACCTTCTTCGGGTTATCTGGAGCACAACGAACATATCGATCATTATCAGCGGGACTGAGCAAATTTGAGCACCATGATCGAGTATTCGTGAATGTGAACTTACGGTTCTTTCTTCTGGTAGTGTTGTTGAGCGGCCATAAACTATGGAGCACAGTATTCACATACCTTGCAGGATGCAAGCATGCTCTGCAGTGTAACACAAACGGCAGTGACACTGAGAACCGGAGACCATTCATTCCCCAGAATAGATGCGCAAATCTAGACATACTGTTAACATGTTAATAACCGGAATGGAAAGACTGAAACTACATGACCATTAGAATACACATGCTATGCGTTCATGTTTGAGCACAAGTAGAACGTAGATTGTGACGACATACAGGATGAATCGGAGCTCGATGTCCTTCTGTCACTACAAACTGAACAGCTGGTGAAGATATCGGGTATTGTGCATCAAACCGAAATTGAAGAGTGTATTTTTCACCCTGATAATGCCTTCACATCGGAGATGATCCCTCGTGGCTGAATTGGAGGACATACCTGATACTGAGATTCTCCCATAACTTCGATAGTGAACCACCATTCCTTGAAATCTTCTGCCTTGATAAGGTGGATACCTATTCATTCAGAAGACATCAACTGTAATTAGAGGATACAGATTCAAGACGAAACACATACCGACAGGACAGCCTTCTTTTTGAATTTCTTTGAGCTCCTTCCCTAGTCTCCTGGCAGCTATCGAAGCCATTCTGCGGATAAAGTAAGGCCAAGAAGATACCAGGGTCCTGTGTTGTCAAACTGTGGTCACAAACGTTTGTCAAGAGCTGTTTCTTTGACTACAGAAATTCATAAGCGTAATTTCAGTCTTGTACATTGTGAGACTCGCCTATGCCGCAATTCGAGTAAGGCACGCGTTGTTTGTGGTGTGTCTGCACCGGCACAGTTCATGATTATCTAGACACACAGGACAAACAGAGACAAACACACTAAATACTCTGCATCAAAACTGTCGAAAATTCTCTATTTCTTTCACGTCCCCATCTTAGAGTCACTTGCATTCCTGTAAATGTCGGAAGGGAACCGCAGGCGCTTGTGGAGACGCAGATCAAATTCATACCACGTCACAGCGGGACTGTGCTGCCTGGTGCACAGGCCTACGTGATCTGGCTTGAAACATCATTTACATTTTAAAATACTCCTTCCTACTGTGCTCATGTCGAATTTAATTGTTGAATTCTACGCGCCCTGTCGACATTGATGTCGTCCAGAATCTTCCTGGCCCCTGTTTCAATCAGGATTTTGGCTAACTTTGCCCCCAACTGTTCTGCTTCTTCCAGACTTGATACCCTCTCCTCAATCGTGTGCTCAACGTGCTCCTGTCCATCAATAGAAGTTACTGAACCTGTTAGAGTCAAGATACCGATTTCCGTATCAACCCATTCCAACGTTGTTGCTACACCGACTGGCACACTGCAACCTCCCTCCAAGACACGCAAGCATGCTCGTTCGGCAAGGCATCTCCATTGTGTTTCTCGATGAGTGATTTTCCTGCACATTTCGATCGCCTCGTTGTCGTCACTCCGCACTTCAACAGCAAGTGCGCCTTGGGACACCGCATAAAGAAGGGTTGGTGGACTAAGATCAGCAGTTATCCGATCACCCATCCCGAGTCGTACAAGGCCAGCCTTCGCGAGGACAAGGGCCGTGTAGGGACTGTTGGGGTCATCCAACTTAGCCAGCCGGGTGTTCCTGATTAAAGCATTGATCGAGCTATGTGCTATAATATAAATTTAAACCTACAGGTTTCCGCGCTGAATGACTAGTTAGATCATGGCTGAACGAGAAGCTTGTAGATCAACACACCACGTCCAAGAATTTGAGTTTGGGGTATTTCCTCTTCAACTGCGCGACTCGCCTTACGCTGCTCGTCCCCACCACACTTCCCTCTGGTAGGTCATCAAGGCTCTTCCAAGGTTTGTCACTCCGGATAACCAAACAATCCACAGGATCCTCCCTCTCCAATATGGCGCCAAGGTAACAGCCCTTAGGCAACGTTGTTGGTACATCTTTGAGAGAATGTACAAGCATATCGACAACGTGTTCCTTCAACGCGACCTCTAGCTCTTTTGTCCAGAGCGCTTTCCCGCCCAATAGATATAAAGCTTGTGATTGATTCTTATCTCCTGCTGTTGACATGAATGAGGTACTAAACGTTGCGCCTGCCTGTGTGTTCTCATCGTTCGGAAAGAGCTCTTGCAGTGATGCGAGGACCACATTGGTTTGGATCTGCGCTAGTTGCGACACACGGGATGCAAGGACAAAGTTACGTGAAGATGTGGCCGTCATTGCCATGGTTTGCAAATGCACAGGTAGATCAATGATTTCCAGTGCATCTCGTAAATCAGATCAGATCTTGACCCACATCCCGACAGCAGTGCTTTGAACCAGGCATAACTCAGAATCAGTGTCAAACCCGACATTCTTTCAATTTGTACAATTTCCCAAGCCATCATTGTAACCGTCGTTTTCCGTTGAAGGAGAACACCACAAGCATTAACATATATGTATAAGCAAGGCGATCAAGCCTGTCTTTGTCTGGAGAATTTATTGGATCAATCAATGACTTTCACTTCCACTCCTGGAATGACCAGTTATCTGCTTGGTCAATGACTGTTGTTAATGGAAATTACATATTGCCCAGATATATGGTCTTAAATTGGGCCAGCAATCAAACCTATGTTTCAAGAAATTCTCTCGACATATCGGCAAACACGGCTGATCCTATACCAGTCACACCTAGTTGGGTCATGCAAACGGCAGTATAGCGATATGCCGTCTCCAAGGTTGTCATGACAGGTCTGCCTTGAGACTCTGTTGAACGACATCAGGGATGTTCATAGAGATAGTAATTACTGCTTACTCAGGATTGCCTCGTTCACTTCATTGGCCAGTGCAATACGAGCTTCATGTCCAGCTAACTCTGCGACATCCCCTCCAACTTCGAGTGGATTATCCCACGCAATCACACTCGAAGCCTGTTCAAACATTTGCCTCAATTCTGGGCGTTTTTCAAGTTTATAATCATTGTTGAAGCTCTGTCCATACTCGATTGCTCTTGTCAAAGCAGCCTCGAATTCGATTGATGTGCGTGATGTAAGAGTGCTTGATTTTAATAGATGATTTGTTGGAAGATAAGCCGAGTTAACAAATGAGAACGCATCCTCATCAACATCCATATTCATGCTGTCGTCATCCGAGATTTGCCGGGTCCCACCTGTGCGCAGAAAATCACCAAATGACCCCTCGCGCTCCTTTCCACCTATTCTTCGTTTGATCTCGCTCGTCTCCAGTATTAGCTCTACGAGTTTCCTACACCGAAGTCTGAAACGAATAAGTCCTTCCTCAGCCTCTAGAACAGATGGATATTGCTTTTGAATATTTTCGAGTGCAGTGTCAATGTCACCATTGATCACCGAATTGACGATCCCCGTGCGCTTCTCAATGTCAGCCTCAAAATCATCCAACACATCTTCCTCAGACACATAGTCCATGTCGACATCGATTGCGGCAATTTTATTATTGCCATTTTGCTGTTTATCCAGGGCTCGGGCTGTCTTAGCATAGCCGTGATGGACTAGATACGATAACACTAGTTGATTCAAGACTGATTTTGACTCATCGTCTGTCAATGAGGAAGGGGGTTCCGTATTTGTGATGAGATTCTTGATAGCATGTTTATGATACCGTCGATGCAGCAGAGTCGAATTAAGTGGGGTCCTCATGATTGCAGCCCAAGTTGCATTTCGCCTTTGGTGAACGTAGTCATCGATATCAAACCTGAATACTTCATGCCCAAAATTGACCCGAACACAGTCCCCTATGTGGCGTAGACCGACAATGGGATATAACTCAGCTTGGTCTTTACCGACATCATCGAAAATAAGACCTGTCAATGCCATTTAAACTGTAGTCCAATGAGAGTAGGCAGTAAAGACATGCCGAGATAGGTCTGGTTCTTGGTATAAAACATTTTGTGAGAGGTGAAGTCGATCCCACAACCTATGATATCACCAACTGATTCAAGACCAAGTCAGCTCACGTCAGTAGGTGCAACCATTTTTCTTCACTTACGTCCAAAAGTCTGGGAATACGCTACGCCAGCTTTTCCACTGTCATGAGCATGACCACTGTCTCCATAATATCCCCAAGAATTTGACTCCCAGCCAGGAAGCCGGGAGAACTTGACGTTACGAGAACCAAATCTACACCTGAGAGAACGAACTTGGAGAGATAGATATAAGGCACTCACCCAATACTTATGTGACTTCCCGGAGGAACAGCTATGAGTGCTGGGTTTCCCAGATTTAGTATCAGACTTACCTCTTCTGCTCCTTACATCTTACTTCAACCTCATAATAGTAGATGCCGCAGGCAGGTGGGACTGGATGGTTTGCTCTTGCATTGGCAGCGTGTTCTTTATCGCTATTATTATTTGCACCTAGATTGCAAACTCAGATAAATATGTTGCCGAAGATTGTTTCCTCAACGCGACGCGTACCATGGTGGGAAAGCTCTCGCCCGTCGTGTGACACAGAAAGTGAGCTTGACCGAGCTTGATCACTCCACCTTGTCGGTAAAGCATATGTCACAGGTTCCTCATGAATCACAGGAGCTGATACGACACGAGTTTCTCTAGTTGGTGGGGAAGGGCTTGGACTACTATCCTCGTCACTATCAGTGGAGGGTGACGTTGCGAAAGATGCACTGCTCCTAGCTGGTGTGATCTTTCTTGGGAACACTAGTCCTGCCAAGGTGGATGAAGATGTCTCGGTGACTAACAAATCTCGCAAGGCAGAGTGATCCAAGTACGTTGGTCTAGAAAATGATACGGGTGCAGCGTTGGGCAATGGAGGAACACTAGGGGTGTGTCGTTGTGCACTAACAGAGCGCCCACCGACTCCGCCTGCCCCTCGTGATTGTGTCGGGGATTGAGATGGAATACAGGAATTGTCAATGCTCCTCGAGGAGTCCTGAGAAGCATGAACCACTCTCGGTTCGAAGTTTGTACCTATGCCTACCGGGGAGTGACTCGTGTGACTTGTTGAGGGTACTGCCGAACGGGATAGTAACCTCGATGGTGAAATGGATACTGAGACGGAATCATGGCTTAACCTGTGACCCATTGATACACTGCTAGCAAGGTTAACACCTCCTGGACTACGAGAGAGTCCATGGGTGCTTGTAAGGAGAGGGCGGGATGGTGATGCAGTTGGGATAGAGATAACGGATTCGATATTGCGTACTGACGACGAGACAGAAGGATTCCTTGGGATAGGGATACTTGAAGACCGTCCTGGACGGCCTGCCATTACAAAAGGTCAGCAGGAAAGAAGTTATATAGTGTGCCAAAATCGAGAGAAGGTTCAGCAATGGCTAGTACTAGTTGAAGTGGGGAAAGCGATAATTTGTGACCCTGATGTCACATTTCTTACGCGTTCATCTTCATCTTCATCTGACTACCATGGTACGCTCAAATCTCCGGAATGCGGTCAAATCAATTGACAAATGACAGGATCCTACACTCAGGCTTGTACCGGAAGCGAAAGACAAGTTTGCCTCCGTTTCCGACACCACCAATAGTCTTGGCTCCCACAACACCCTAATCTATGGACCGCGTAGTCTCGCTACAGAGACCAAGTCCACGGGAGGTCTCAAAGATAGGTTAGAGAATGTCAGTCAGTTTGTTTCATGTTTGTATCTGAACTCATCATCTTGGCTTTAGTGGGAAGAAACGCAGGATATGACCAAGCTTACCATGTTGCGCAATACATTCGGTATGCATGCACCTATGCGATTACTGATGGAACGTAAAGCGGTTAATTCTGTATGTACTTTTTACTTGTGCAGCTGAGCGTGAAACTTATGCCCCTGATTAGACATGTACCTTTCCAGGCATGCCTCAGTCGAATCTGCACCTTGACATCTTGATGGGTCGAGACGAAGTCATTGAACCGGTGGACGTCTTCCTTGGTTTGTATTTGTCTAGTCATTGGGGACCTGTAACTAAGTCCCTTCTTAGGCATGGAAACTGGACCTTCATTAGATAGCCGTAAGGAGGTAGAGAAACAGTATCGTGTGTAATCTGCCCCAACCTTATTGTGATTGAATGACATCCACAGTCCGCGGTACCATTCTTTTAGCAGTATATAAGATATCTCCAAAAACAACATCGCAAAAGCAACGTCAGCTGATGCTCTCACACTATCCAGAGTTCTTGCATTTCGGTGCCTCCACAGTGCAGAATACCTTGTACCACCATATTCTTTGCGTTTACAACATGACCCTCGAAAAAAGGGACTCCTCGAAATGCATATGCCCCACGTATACAGACACTATGGTTCTTTCCATCAGGTAGTCGGTCTGTACCTTGCAAAGGTCCTTGCCACAGCATGACACCCCCACCATCTCCTGTTATCTTCTTGATAGAATCCCCCAAAGTCCTCTATGCCTCAACTGTTGCAACGATTCTCTCGAACACAGCAGCACTCAGGATTGTATCTTTTTGAAGGGGAGATACCAATTCGTCGACCGATAGATGGGCGGAATATCCTTCAGGTCCAGGTAAAACATGCGTCGACATAGTGAAAGAGCTTGGCATACAATTTGAAGTGTCTCTCGGGATTTTTTGAGTCCATCGCCATGCTGATTAGGTTGTGTTCGCGGCGGGGATTGTCAGGTAGGAGGGTATGGTTGACAACACCATCAGCTTTGTTTCAGAACTTGCTCGCAGCTTCTACTTGCTGTTGCAAGGTCTAGTCTTCGCTTCAGTTGCCAGAATGACATAATGGAAATCATGCAAGGTTTCCTCCTCCCCTGACGGTTCGTGAAAACGACAGATGCCAAATGATGAGTATCTTACTTTCAACATGCCAAAAATAACTTGCCCTTGGCAAGCAATGCGATGGATATGAAATTTAAGTATAATTCAAAACAATTCAGAGCTGGGAAATTTCTGGGGTAATTTCCTCAGCCATTGAATAGAAAATTGTTTGTATCTTCATCTTGATGAGATCGATCTAGGTCCACATGTTTGTAATCCAGTTTATCTTAGTTTGAGTGAACACTCTTTATCCTGCCACTCAGTCTTGACAATCTATCTTAAAAGAGAGATACTGCAAATGGAGAAGGCAAAAAAACAAGTAAGCTCATGGTACCGGAATATGGATCAGGAAACAATAACCATTGAGATAGTATAGTCCATAAAGTAGAGTGTCTCTCTAAAGATACTAGTAAAGGTAGGGATGGAGTAGAGTAAGGGTGATTATTGGCTTACCTCTAACCAACACCATGTTTATAGATTGAACGTGTGATAACATATTGTGCATCATTGTGCAAGAATTTGCTTCCTGGGATACCCTCACATCATGTCTGTATATCTCTCCCATTTTTGGCTCAGAGATGTGTGTTATAGAAAGCAATCTTGTTCCATGTGTTGTGATAGATTGCTTCCAATAAAATGTGGACATAATACCCACTTTACCTCCACAGGAGTCATGCTTTGTGTAAATGTATATCCATACTGAGAAGGTTCATTTCATCCCTCAAGGTGTGTCCAAGAATCGTGCTAAAGAGACCATGGGGTCGGCTATTCAGTTGGAACAGCCACCTTTCCCGGATTGTTATTGTCGCCTCTGGTTGAGTCTATGCTTAGGAAAGTATCCATGTCTGAGATAGAGAATTCCGAAGTGGAGTTAAAGGCGCCTAAATCTCCGAAGTCATTGGCGTTCACCATGTCGAATGGCTGATTGGATCCTGGAAGGCCCGAGTTCGCTGCTAATGGGTTGGAGGAGCTGAGCTGCTGAGGGAATCCGGCAGCTAGTAAGGTAGCTGGGGAAGGTGCTTCCCCTGCAGTCGAATAATCAGAGGTCCGAATATTGCGTGATGATGCTATCGTCATCGAGCTATTCGAAAGCGAAGCAAAAAGGTCCTGCGCGGTAAGGTCAATAAGTTGATTATCCTTGGTTGGCTTCGTATGTGAGGTGGTCGCGGCACTAGTCATTCCAAACATGTTACTGACTTCGGTGGCACTGCTTGAGGACCCTGCGTTGGCTACGAATAAATCATTCATCGATAAGTCCATGTCTGGCATATCAAGGTCGAGTTCAATAGGCTTGTCGGATGAGTTTCCAACGGTTGGATCAATGTTTGGTTTCATCTGGCGATGGCTCCCATCTTCTGGTAGAATTGTCAGATCTATCACAGATGGATCGACAGGATTTGAGAATGCGGACATGAACTGGGCTTGGAATTCGTTTGTTCCTATCGGTCTAGCGGACTTCGGTGCCAGAGTGACCGGTGAAGCCAGACCACTGGGATAAGTTCCTGAACTCTCTTCGACAATTGTGTGCCTGGATGAGCTGAGATCGAGTTTGGGAGGAAGTGATGGGCGATGCAGGGAAGAGATTGAGATAGCAGATGGCCGACGGGTGCTCATCGAGCCCACGCCCAAATGCGTTGGAGAATGTCTTGAGTTTGTTGGGGTGAACTCAGCAGAACAGGGAGGTGCAGGCCCGGTAAGTTGAAATTCGTCAATGGAGTAAGTCTCTTGGAGGTCATGCGATTTCTTCTGAGCCTCTTGCTCAAGGTGTAGAGCCTCTTGTTTCTTCTCTTCTCTTTGTAAGTCACGCTGAAGGACTGCAATTGCACGTAGCTAAACTTTTCATTATATTGCATGTAAAATTTCGATCCTAAAGCACATACCAACTTGCTCTCGATCGTGTCACATAACTGGTCATACTTCTCCAGCTCTCGTCCTAGAGAAGAGCTGAGGGCTTGCGGTGGATTATTGGCATATTTGGAGATTCCGCTAAAGCACGATGAGTTCAAATTGACAGAGCTGGAGGAGAGAAAGCTGACAGACGATGTGCATCTGCATAGAATGCATAAACCTGTCCGGTCTTTAACATGGCATTCTATTGACTTGAATCAGCTTTCGCGGGCGGACAAAAATTAAGAAAGCCAACCTGCAGACATCGTCTGAGGCTTTCAATCTCCTGTTCAAGCAGGACAGGGGGTGGATTTGGAGGCGGTGGCATTGCCTTCGCATCATTTTCTAGTTTCATCGTTTGACGGTTCATGCTAATGTCAAGATCCCACTTTACTCTACTCCGCGCCTAAATCCGTCTTCAAGATCATGTGCGTCTACAGTAGCTCCTGTGTCTCTCCAACCATCAATACTCCTCCATTTCCACGTTGAACCAGCAGACAGCCAGCAGACCCTAGCCCCAGCTTGTGATAAATTAGTCACGTTAGACGCCCTAGCCTTGAGATCGGAGAATTTCTTGCTAACTGTATGGGGCTTCATATACCTCTACATATAAATCGCGGTGTGGATGGCATTGCAGAAAGAGCTGCAGAAAGAGTTGCAGAAAGAGCACCGTTACCCGTATGTAACGAAGCAAAGCCCATTATTACAAAACTTATCCCACAGCCGGTTTATCTCAGAGACGAATTCGACACGTTACCTGCATCCAAGTCCATAACTTCACTCCGTTCCCGGTCAGAGACCACGCTACGACTGCTCTGTTACAACCTTTGGAATCCTCGCAGTTGAATTTGATCGGACATCTGTCAGACAATCTTGATGTATCCTCGAGAACTCGTATGCGAAGGAAATCAACCGCTTCAACTAAAGCAAAATCTAGCGGGTTGTTCCAAGATGAGAATTTCACTAATTTCCTGCCCGAGTCAAAGGGGAAGAAAAGCTCACATTTCCGGAGGAGTGGGGCCCTTGGACCAGATGACAGTCCGCTGGGTGTACCAATCTATGGCTCTTCACAGCCTACCCGTCGTCGTGGGCGTACTAATTCAACAGCTTCTTATATGAGTGGCGAAACCAAAGCGTCCAGTCTTGTACCTCAAGGAGCCTCAATCCCTGTGACGGACACATCTTTTTCAATTGTACCCGACATTTCACAACGAGGCCTCGAGCAAGTCATTGAATCACGTCTCATAGAGACCTTTCTCACCGTTTCTATCCTACCTGGTGAGGATAACAGTCGGCATAGAATAACACCTGTCAAAATCCATTCCCTCACTCGTATGTCCGTCTTTGGAGGATCTACTTCTATGCATCGAGCTTATTCAGTTTTCCTACCAACAGAATCTAAGGGGAAAGCCAATACAGCAGCGACAAAACCACAGCTCTCGAAGTTCAAAGCTTCGCAATCTCGTTCACCGTCGTCCTCTGTCTCTCAAACCAACGGAGACGATACACTGGTGGCATCATCATGTTTGAACAGAAATGTATGTCTTCCCTTGAGCACAGTACCCGATTTCTTCTCCCCAATTCACCGGCCTTCAATCAATCCCGTGTTTTCTATTGATGCTCGACCTGGACATGACTTCTCATCCGAATCTGATACCAGCTGCAACCGGATGAGAGTACAATTATGGGGTCACGCTAAGGGACCTAAAGTAGCAGGAAAGCAGCGGCAAAGAAGTTCAGAAGAGCTCATAGTTGACTTGAACTCTAATTGGACGGTTATAGAGGAGTGGGAATTCTCTCTGGATGACCTTGTACCACTATCTGAAGATGTGCGTTTGCATGTCTACGGTGTATACAGTGATAGCTAATTTCGACAAATCTTAGGTGGTTCCACATACTTCGGGTTTGCCATCGAAGACGTTGCTGGTGACACTGAAGCCGCCAGGCCAGATATTTTACCTCCCTCATTTCCAAATGCAACTCCTGCATCCGTCTTCTCCAGGCCTTGAGTACTCTTCGGATCCCGAAAATACACTCAAGAAGACCAAGTTGGAAGATGTAAATCAGACAATCTCATTTGATGAACGTATTCCAGAAGACACCACTCGTGTACAACCCCGTAAAGACGGTGATCTAACGAATATTCCAGTGAAAAGGCTAGCCTATACTGCCTCATATCAGCAACTTTTTGAGTGGGTTTCTAGACACTACTTTTGTGAATGTGCGCTCAGTATGGTGACCAGGCTCGTAAATTCACAAGCATTGATACTAGAGCATGAAAGTAACCTTTTGAACTTGATTGAAAAGATTGATAGGCATTTTGAAGATGATCCTGTGTTTCCACTGGTGTGTCGGTCCTGGTGACCAATACTTCGAACCTCATTAGTTCCCAAAATCTCAGCGGCGCGAGATATCAGAACGCCAACTCAAACTTGTAGCATTCCAAAGCACTGTCAAGCTGATCGTCAAAGGAATCGCCACGAGTAGGTCGTTATTCTATATAAATTGCTGCCATGGCTCACTGAATGCAGAAAAAAGCGATTTGGAAACGCGTCGCCAAGAGTTGAAGGAGCGGAGACAATCATTGGTCTCTGCTCGAATACTTCAGGAGGCAAGTCTAGCAGATTTCAACGATCTTGCCCAGGAAGCTGGCGGCGAGAGGTATTTCGGTACAATCATACCCTTTCGATATATAAGTTGATTCTTATCTAGGCGTCGACTGAAAGAGCTTCGTGCTAAGCTCTCTCCGTTACGCGTCGGTCTTCTGTCATCCTTGGCGTCAATATATCCCATTGAACTCGATTCCCCTCCCGAGTTGTTATACACTATCCTGAACGTCCCGCTTCCGATACCCCAGACAGCTTCAGATCCTGCCCCGCCGCACTCTATGCCAAATTATCAGAATATCAACGGGAATGCAGTTGCTACTGCACTTGGATACGTGGCGCAGCTTGTACAGTTAATAGCTGCGTATTTAGGTAAAACATTAATCTATCCGGTGACCTGTGTTGGTAGCCGAAGCTTCATCAAGGATGGTATCTCTGCCATGGTTGGCCCTCGAATGTAAGCGCACCGAAAATAAACTTTTTTCTCATTGACAGCCTTTCAGGTTTCCTTTGTTTTCCAAAGGCGTGGATACATATCGGTTTGAATATGGTGTTTTTCTTCTAAACAAAGACATTGAGATGGTGAGGAGCCCGATAAGCCTAGAAAAGATATTGCAAATTGACATTACAACAACCAGCTTATGGTTGATCGGAACCTACGAACGCTTGATGTGCGGCATACACTACCGAACCTCAAGAATCTTGTTCTCATAATAACTCATGGCGAGGTTATATTGGGCAAGTTAGTTGCCAACGTGTCTCCGTTTATGGCCTTTCTTTGACAGTTCATAGCCGCAAAATTGATTCGCCTGCTATGTCGATGCTTGGGCTAGATTCTCCCATTGAATCAGAACCTTCGGCAGACGTAGGCTCAGTCACACCAAAAAGCAAAAAACTGAGTCTAGAGGAATACAGTGACACACCCTTGGAGGCAGCGGCAGGTGGCTCTCCTATAATGTCCACAGTGCTTGGGGAAAAGAAGCCGCGTCCATTTCTTGGCCTTTCATTTCCAGATTTCTTCCGTGGACGTTACCCATCAACAAGCCGAGCGTCAGTCAATCTGGAGGGAGGACAGTCGCAGGTCCACGTGTCAGATGCGCTGGAAGACCGAGTCGACTATTCGAAACCATCGATGGAAGAACATGAGGCCCTGAGCCGAAGACAATATGAGTGTATTGACCATAAACCGCCAGAACCAGAGGCGACTTCGATCCCTGATACGTATACGTGCTCCGCTACTGAATGTCATTAGAATATATTACGGAAGAGATCGGGAGATCGACACAAATTATGTGATGAATTAAATCATTCGCTTTTACATGCACGGCAGGGAATTTATTGGCCTCAGTCAAATTTGACAATTTGCCATCAACTTCTAAAAAACTTTTCCTGGGTGCCCGAACATTATGTAAGCATCTATTATTTAGCTTGTATATCTACACGTGTATCTCAAATAATGTAGTATACTACACATGCCATGCAGTGTCAAGATCAGGATCACAATACCAAAACGGGATCTGACCTGCACGTTCATTGGCTTGGGGATAAGCAATCAACCTAGTGCCATCATTACCAACATTGATGAGTGCCGAAGTGGATTTCGATAGATTATGCTGACTGTATATGACTAGACGATAGGCCAACAGCGAATAGCGTTCAATAGCGTTCAGTATCTGTCCGTTGACCTTCGGTGCCTTTTTAGTGGCCGGTTCTCCCGACTGCGGTCTGGAATCTTCACTGGCAATAGGTTCTGGGGACTGATCACAGATGGGCTGAGCTAGTATAATCCAAGAAAAGATGCGCATCCATATTACCAGGAGGATTGATGTATGAAGCATCTGTCTGGCTAAACCCGACCTTCTTTTTTCGAAAGTGCTACGAGAAAGCCACACATCACTTGCTCTGATACGTATTTCCGAGATTCAATGGAACTATCATTTGATGGGGGTTTGATGGGGATGCAGGGTCACGCGCTGAATGGCGAATGAAATATGCCCCGGATTACCCAATTGCCGCTTTAGAAAAACTTCAGAAAACTGAGGTGCTATCAGCAATGTGGAATACAAGTGGTTAGACATACAGAACTGAGAAAATGAGATGACAAAGGGAGCTGGACATGTGGAAGGTAGCATTTTACATATAGGCTCGACCCTGTAGATTTGTGCGTACCCATGACAGTGTAGAGAAGAAGTGTTGAATCGTCAGAGAAGACATTTGCAGCCAAAAAATAAAGACAGCTGTATTCGCGTAAAAATGGGTGTGGTGTAGTGTAGAAGTCAAGTCCAGGGACCGGAGTTGAAAATTTAGAGGGCATTGCCGGCTTCGATTTCAGGGATAGCAATTTCTCAACGCCATACTTATATTTGACCATTCTCTCACCACTACCATAACCCTCTTGTTGAGTACAAGAGTATCAAAAGGGTCAGTCTCGTCCTCTTTCCCGTCTTAGCTCTCAGCCTTTCCCAGCATATCAGCCATTGTATCAACAGTCCTATACAAGGGGCTCACCTCGGCTTCCAGGTCAGTATTTGATGGTGGCTCCACTTCGCTAACACCGAGCTGAATTACCTGCTCAGAGCAAATAACCTTTGTGCAACTAGCCTCATTTCGTGGTGTCTCTAATACATCTTCCCCTTCATCTCCCACATACTCTTCAGCTTTTGTTATGAATAGTCCTCTGGAGAACATTAGTCCTACTACTACTGATGATCATGCCACCTCTGATGACGGTAGAAAGAAGAGTCCGCCTGCATTTTTAGACCTAGCTGACTCGGTACGTGTCATCTCGCACCAAGTCCCAGTCACTCGCTCACTATTCCCAGGCCGCGAGGTTGGGAGGTAACACGTCCGACATGTCAACTGTGCGTACAAAACTTTTCATTCGTCTCTCATCTGACGCAGTAATCTGGTATCAGCGCGTCGAACTGAAGCGTCTTGAGCATGAACATCAGCGTGCTATCCAACGCAAGCTCTTCGAAGACCAAATGCGTGCTCTTGAGGAAAAGCAGGCACAAGAGCTCTTGAGTCTTCCGTACGACGCTAGTGGCAATGGCATGCAGCATCTTGCAGTTTCTGCTCCCACGACACCTCCACGCATCGGTACGATGCTTGCAGGGGAAGTTTATCCTGGGCGAAATGGGAGAATACAACACACTGTAGATGCCGAATTCAAGGTGGTTGGGACTGTGACAGACAAAGGAAAATCTGTGACCTATGCCCCAACCGTCAGTCTTTCTCCTGATTCGGTTGCGCCTTCAGTCAGCGGTGCGCACGGTTTTTCCCGCTCTGCAGGTGCTAAGAGTATGCCTGCAAGCCGCCGGACTTCCGCTAGTGAGCATGACGAGGAACTTGCATCGCACCTTCAAGGCCTCTCTCTCGCCACCGAACGTTCGAACCGAGCTTCACCAGGTCCCGGTCCGGCATCTGCTTCCATCGTGTTCAGAAGCAACTCTAGGTATAACAATGATGAAGGCGCACGATATGCGAGTACGTACAACCCTGGGGTGATGCTTGACGAGCAGCTGGATCAGGAGATGCATAGTATGCTTATCCACCCACTTCATGATTCTCTCTAACTTCTCCTGCAGACGCTATGAGGAATTTACCAACTTCGGATGATGACAAGTACCCAAACACTATCGGCAGTAAGGTCAGTGACAGTTTTGTTCGCAATCATATCCTGCTGAGCATTTCGCTCAATCAGGTATCCAAATCTTCTGTGGCTTTGGATCTGGCCCAGTTATCACAGCAGGACCACGAAAACTCTGCAGAGTGGGACCACTTTAATGGTCACTCTCGTGGACCTCCGGGGATTGCCTTAAGGTCCGAACGTCGCATCGTAACTAATCCAAACCTCACTCTGTCTACCCCTTCCGATGATTTTTCCATCAAGCCGCTCACCGGTAATGCTTCAGCGTCCTCGACGCCGCTCGTCGTAGAACCCCCTCGGCTTGTTCAATTCCCTTTGTCGCGAAGAAATTCGCCACCGGGCCTTGTGGATAACCTGTCTACAACGACTCGGTCTGTCCCCACTACGCCCTTGGGTCTTTCAGTGCACCCCTTGAACTCCAGTAGCCCGTTGATACCCGACATACAACCCCTTAGTGCTCGTATCGGGACGCCTGGTTCCCAGCATGTTGCTGATGCGTTTTCAGGTTCTAATGATCTTCAAGCATCTTTAACCCGCATGCCATCTAATAATGGCGGCCTCGGCTTCAACGCAATACAGCCTGGTCCTGATGAGGTACGTGTCACCTATCTGTCAATGGCTTGGGAAGTTGATACACTCTTAGTATGGTCTTGAGTCACCTTATGATTTGAATGGATCTATCGACAGCAGCCGTTACAATGCGTGAGTGTCTTTCTAAGGTGTATTGAACGTTCTCCGAGAGTTGTTATAGATCCACGGGGTCCGCTGCATTGTATCAGCAGAATTTCCGTCCTGGTATCAGACCTGGTGCGAGTGCCCCGGATGGGAGGATGAATGGGCTGCATGGGCCAAAGCACAAGCGGGAAATGGACAGGGAATGTAAGCTATTCTCTTGACATAGACTCACTAGTATTGACTGACCAATTCTTTCAGTTAATCGTTTCACTGGAACCCGCCTAGAAGACCTTCAGGGAGAAATCGCTACACTTTGCAAAGATCAACATGGTTGCCGGTATCTCCAGAAGAAGCTCGAAGAAGGATTACCCGAGCATCGGGATATGATCTTTCGCGAGACCTTCAATCACTTTGCCGAGCTCATGATAGGTACGTTCTCCATCATTGAAGATTTCGTTGATTTAAGTCTTTCTAGATCCATTTGGCAACTATCTTTGCCAGAAACTTTTGGAGTTCGCCATAGATGAACAGCGTAACCTCATTTGTGAATCTGTTGCACAGAATCTCGTCAAAATCTCTCTGAATATGCATGGAACTCGGGCTGTTCAGAAGATGATTGACTTCTTATCTACTAGACGGCAGGTGAGATAATCTTGGTTAATCCTTTTCTGCCTTGTAGCTCAGTATATCAGATCCACTCTATCATCCTCGCCCTTAGCCTCCATGTCGTAGCTCTTATCAAGGATCTCAACGGTAACCACGTCATTCAGAAGTGCCTCAACAAACTTGTGGCGGAGGATAATCAGGCGAGTCTGCCAGCTTCCATCTTTTGAAACGTATACTGATATGAGCCTTCTAGTTCATTTATAATGCTGTTGCCGCCAACTGCGTTGAAGTTGCAACACATCGTCATGGTTGTTGTGTCCTTCAAAGATGTATTGATCATGCTTCAGAGCATCAGAGGATTCAACTCGTCAATGAGATTACCTTTTGTGCCTTGACTCTTGTCCAAGACCCTTATGGAAATTATGTGAGTTGAAATAAGCCCAAGTTTCTAGGCGAGAAAACTGACCAGCAATCGATCAAGGTTGTCCAATACATTCTCGATCTGAACGATAGTCGGTTTAGTGATGCCGTTATTCGTCAATTTCAAGGCAATGTCTGTGCTCTTTCAGTTCAAAAGTTCAGCTCGAATGTTATTGAGAAGGTTTGTCTGGATTCCCTCCACGCGGCTTGATCCAGATTGACATGTTATTGCAGTGCATTCGTGTCGCTGAGCATGGTACTCGAAAAACTTTGATTGACGAGCTTCTGAACCGTAGTCGACTAGAAAAGTTGTTGCGTGACTCGTACGGCAACTACTGTGTTCAGGTGCGTCATTTTCCTTTTGGATGTTTCTGGCATTGATATGGGGAGTCAGACTGCTTTGGACTATGCTGAACCTCCTCAACGAGCTCTGCTTGTCGAGGGCATTCGTCCCGTCCTCCCGCTCATCCGCAATACTCCTTACGGCAAGCGCATTCAAAACAAGTTGCAACGCGAGGTTCAGACTGCAGAATATAGTGCCTTCCGTGGCCACGATCAATTTGTCAACATGTCCCTCACCAACCAAGGTTTGAGCCCAGGCCACACGTCCCGTCGCCATCTCGCCCAAGGCATTCCAAGCAGCCTTTCCGATATGTATCTTAGCAATTTCTACGGTCCTAATCAATCGCAAGCAGGTTTCGCTCAAGCCCATCTTCCTCCTCTTCCTGAGAGTATTGATGGCTATGTACTGCAGAGCGCCTCCAACCACAACCAGGGTATCGGCCCTCACAATGGTTTTAACGGTGGCTTGCTGAACACCCTCAGTGACCCGTACCAGAGATCTGCGTTTAGCGGCTACGGGATGTAAATCTGAGGTGTACAATTCGCAAAGGAATTTGGTATCATCTCGTGAATCTCCTCAATCGTGGACATATCATCATTTTAATATTTTCGGTTGCACGCATCTGCTGTGCTATCATACCACCATCTACCTCCGTCCAACTTTCTTTTGTGTTTCTCCTAGCCATTTGCCACGTTTGGAGTGGTGCTCCGAATCTCCACGTGCGTTGTATTCTGCTAGCGTATCCAGACCCATTGTTTGTTTTCGTGCTTTCTGTGTTATCATTTCATTTACAAACTCATTTGTACTAGGCTATCTCTTTAACATTGACTCTAACTAGGTTGTGCCTTCAGTATCATCGCAGCACCATTTGTCATTCTGTAGTTCCATGCTAACTGTATCGAGTCGTTAATTTACATTTGGAAGATTGACCTTTTTGCACAAATTTATTGCAAAGTGAACCAAAAACAATGGAACACTTCATAACTGGTCATGTACATGCGTGCATTAAGACATTCTACCACTCCTCGAAGATTTTGCGCACTACCAAAGGACAAGCAGACATTTTGACGAGATTTCACCGATTCTACGAGTTCTTAAGCTGTTGAATCCTGCACAAAAATGTATGCACGAACCTTGACAAAACCCATGGCAGCCGATTTCTCGCGAAAACATTGGCGGCAGAGATCGAGACCATATTTGCGTATGAGACCAGCTTGATGTGCACAAAGGCGGCTAGTGCGAGACAAATGTGACCCTCAAGCTCGGGGAACTCAAGACAAAGACGTACCATTGACGGCTACCCTTTCCAAACTTCCTCGGACGAGAAAACCAAACAGCGTCATGTGTCATTTTGAGGAACTACATGCCACCAGAAGGGTCAGTATAGCGAACAACGGGGACGAAACAGACTGACAAATTACCAACAGCTTGGTTCTACAATATAGAGTGGATTAATCTTCTAGGGTAGGATGCAGTTCTAGAATTAAAGTTCAATCTCCGATTGGAGTGGTTTTTCATAGGAAAGAGCATCAATGTCACGGAAACCATTTGGATATGTCACGCATTATGTAACGCGGTGCTCGAGCGCCACCTACATGTATATCAGATTTACTTGAGAACGCCGGAACATCATTGTCTTGTTTGCAGCTTCAGATAAACTTAGATTGAGAGTGTGTATTACCATGCTATTCGCAAGTAAATAACCTACAAGGTGACATATCTGAAAAATTTGGCAACAGAGAATTATTGGAATAGTTTCTTCCCAAGATCGCATACAGAATTTCAGGCCAATGTTCCGATATCAAATTATAAGACACGATGATATATATTTCTTTCTGTTTTCTATAACCAATATGCCAACATATCTCTGGACCATTCAGTCTACAACTGAAAACATCGTTAGCTTGTGATGAGAGTCTTCACCAGAGTTTCTTCGGGCTTCTCCCCATTCAGGCATAGTTCACCAGATCAAGACACATGAAGTTGATCCAATTGGTAAGTAAAAATATTTGTCTAGTAATTAATCTAATGAAGCATGTGGAAGCTGCAACGGATACAGCTGAGGGAGCAGAAGTGATGGAAGGGCCCAAACAGATCGATCAAAATAGATGCGTCCCCGCCACAGCCGTTGTCAAAGTTTCTATTTCAGAGTCAACTTCAGGATCTGTCTGCTCTGTCTTAGTTGAGAGAAGCAGAGACCTTGATGGGTCTGTCGATTGATTGGTATTTTTTTCAAGGACTGAGTGTCAAGATAACATACCTTGCGACTTGATCTTGGTTCTTCTCCTTGTAGTAAACAATGGAATAAGTTGCCCCTCACGGCAGGCTCCACAGACTAACGAGTCTCATCAAAAATCTCAATTTTCCAAGTTCAAGAAATACTTGCCACACTCATCTGGTCGAATAGATTTGCTGTAGCGACCATATCTGTATCTTGCTCAATACGTGGAATGGATAGGTTACTGTATCCCTGCCTCACATCTTTTGGCATTTTTGGCATTCTAGTGAGGTGACAATTACAATGAGACCGAATTCGGGAGGGAAGGAAAGGCTTACCCCACTTGTAAGGATAAGAGATTTGGTAAGTATGCCGGGTCTGTGTATAAGTTAAGGGCCACTCAGAATGACGTTGAAAAGGACAAAAAGTACAGTTATTTCGATATCTAGTCGCCTTTTCATGACTTTGGACGCCCTGACACAAAATCATGAGCCAAATGGTACAGCTGAACACTGGCAAAGAATACCAATTTTTAAAGAGCTTTCCATGGTTCTCGTTCAATTTTCTGTCTATCACCCAAGTGGCAAGGTGACACATTTCGTGGGAGAGGGTGTTCCTGATTCTCTCTAGAAGAGGGATTAGATCAATTGATCACCGTTCGTAAGATAATTTACCATCACAATCCAGAATTTTTGTAGCAAGCTCAATTTCTGAAGTTTCGATACCATCCCTTGACCTTGATGTGTAGCATGATTACCAAATCATCCGTGATACAGAAAAAAACCATACCGCCGATACTTGGCTTTGCCCGCAGTAGTTAATAGTCGCTTATTCCAGTTGAGCTTTGTATTCTCGGGCAAGCCATTTCCAAACACTGATTTGTTCAATTCGTCGAATAATTCTTGGGCATATGTTTCCCGCCTAGCCTGCTCCGCCTCTTCAGTAGCCTTCTTAGACTTGCGGGCGGTTGATTTCGGTTGTATGGTCTTACACCCAATCGGCGTGCTAATTTTTTTGGCATGAGGATATGGGTTATCATCAAGAGAAGGCGGTTTAAGCGATAGGCTAGACGCTGGTCTATCTGCATTCGTGTTAGTTGAATCTTTCCACTGTTCCAAAGGTGGACGTTTTGATGGTGCAGCAATCCGAACAGGTTTCTTTGCGCTTTTTGGCTCATCACTAAGAAAGAGTCACCTTATCTTGTAGAACCTCGAAATGAAGCAGTCACTCACAATATCAAGATGGCGCCATCATCTTTCTGTGTCAAATAGGGTGGAAAGTTCTCCTGAGACGCTTTTTCAGGACTTGTTCGCAGCTGTTGTGGTATGGAACGACCATGTTCATCTGAAGAGCTTGTAAGTTCAATTATCTCTCCAGTCAAATGTTTCTTCGTCGATTGCTTCGCAGCATATTTGAGTTGTGATTGTGGCCCAGAATCCTCTTCCGACTCGGAGCTCTCGATTATCCTACGACTCACTGCAATACGTCTCCCTGCATTTGGAGTTTTTCGGTGTTTCCCTCGAGCTCTTGGATTACTGTGAATTGACGATGATTAACAAACAAGTGAAAGGCACCTTACAGCATTTCATTCAAACCTTCACTTCCCGAATCTAAACTTAACCAATGTACCGGATTTTCTGGTGAGTCAAAAGCCACAATAGCTTTTACTCTAAAAGACAGAGTCAACTACCCTTCCAGATAGGGCACGAATCTGCTCACTCCTTCTCTTCTTCCTCGTCTGATGATATCACAATCACACTTTCCACATGAGTGTGACAAGACCTACGCAATACTGTCAGTACATAAATCTATCTATTTGCTTGTATGCCGACTTGGTGCTATCTTCCTCACTACTCGATGCTATCTCTTCGAGCATGGGGCCCTCAAAAGCGACACCTCGAGCAATTGACAACCCGTGAAATGTTGACCTGGGAAGAGATACATCTAAAGTGCATGTCCTTTGAGCACCAGGGATGCCCTTCTCTGAAGTGGAGCCAGAAAGAGTCATGGAAAGTGGGCAGAGGTAGTAGATGATCTATAATTAGGACATGTCCGTGACGCGTAGTTGAACTAACCACGTGATTATGTTTCCTCGGTCACGGACTTGCAGACGATGTTCAAGTTAGTGTATTCTAAGACTCTACAAAGACCATATCTTGATTGTTGAGTCTTGGCCACCTGTAGCCAAGTACCTATCCATGTAACATAGCTTTTCTGCAGGTTGTGTATGCCCGTTAGTTACTAAAGCTGACTGTTGCATGCTTGTACGATTAAAGATCTGATATGGTGTAGATTGATTTCGCCAAGGAACTGAGAAACTTCGTAAAACTCACCTTTATGGCGTTCTCGCCGGCAGCAACGATAATCTTCCGCGAGTCGAATTGCAAAGCAGTAACAGCATGGTCATAATTGATAGTTTCGAGAGTCCCGCCTGTCCGAAGGTCCCATATCTAGCCAGTACCGAATGCCAGTCAGAGATAAACCCCCCATGATAATGAGAGGCATACTCACTCGAACTGTCTTGTCGAGACTACCACTAACAATATGAATCTCATCGAACTGTAGACATGTTATGGGCCCGGTATGTCCCTGCAATGTACGGTGTGCCTGACCAGTACGCACTCGTAAAAGATATCAGCATAACAGAAAAATGTACGAGAACGATACTCACTATCCCACATCCGAACGGCACCGTCACCACTTCCACTCACCAGCCCGTAGCCCCAAAACTGTACCCCACCTACAAAATCGGTGTACGCACCCCAGCCCCCATCCGCCGCCAATGGCGTTAGGACGGATGAAGTACTGGTAGCTGCAGTTGTGCTGGAGAAAATATTGCTTTCAGATGTCTGAATGGGTGGATGTGAGATTGCCCAAAGAATGTCCATTGTCATGACACATTGACCTGTAGATAAATCCCATTGCCGCAAAGTTTTATCCGAGGCACCAGTGACCTACAAAGCATAGTATAAGACAAAGCACGGCAATGTAGTGATAAGAGAGAACATACCAAGCACTCATCCTCAAAATATAATGCTGTCACTGCCTTCGTATGACCACTCAACACTCGGAGACAAGAACCGTCCTGAGACTCATTTTCTATACCATTCCTGATACCACGAGGGGGCTCTACTAGTTCTCCTGTTTCATCCTCCACTTCTTCTGCTACATCATTCAATCTCACAATGTCACCTCTACCCTCAGATTCGTCATCAACCGTCCTCAAATCCCATATTCTCACATGTCCGTCTTCACCACCTGTGAGACAGATGTGATCTTCCACCTGTATCGACTTAACTCCACTGTTGTGACCCCGTAATCGACCAATTTCTGTCCCTGAAATGAGGTCCCAGACGCGAGGCTGCGCGTCTTCATGAGAAGCGGTGACAAGCGTTCCATATGGTTCTGAAAAGTCGAGTGCACTGATTGGAGACGCATGACTCTCAAGGGTCTGATACCAAGGCGCTGAGCACGGATTCAGAGGAACTGCGCCAAGCATACCATAAACGCAACCCCTGGAGGAAGTTCTTCATGCTCTGATGGGAGGAAAGCGAGGCCTGGCCACCGATAAGTGATGCAACTCCTTTGGATACCATGAGACACACCCTTTCTGCGCCTGGTAGTGGGTGGAAGATGCGCTGTCTGTTCAGCAGAGACTTTGCCATTTGATTTTTCAAAGTCGATCCTTTCCCGGACTCCCTGAACTATTTACAAGTTAGAACGCTGAGATAGCAATAGCGGAGTAGACTTACGCTCATCATCCAGTTCCAGTTCATCCTCCTGTAGCCTTAGAAGATCTTGCTCCAGCTTTGCCCGTATGTTGTTGAGGGTGACGATTTTGCTCATGATCTCCTCTATCTCGTTATTGATAAGACTCTGCTCGATATAAGCCAAAGCTGTTTTGAGAACTCAACAGTACCATACCCGTCGAACATAAAGGTTCTCTTTATCCCGCATGATCTCTTGTTGTTGCCGCGTCAGCTCTTCCTTTCCTAACCGCTTCGAGGCACTCAAACTCTCCCTTCCTCTCCGCTTCAAATTTTGGCTTGCCACAAGTGCCAGATCTCCCTCACTGATCGTGCTTTGATTGTCATTATCTTCCTCTTCAGCCATCAATCCTCGTGCACTCATCCCCAGCTTCTTCAAGCCAAGTTTAGGAGTCTCCACATGGCGTATCTGTCGCCGTCTTGTCCGACTTTTATCTGCACTCGGGATGGTTGCCTCAAAACCACGCAACAAACTGAAATTTGACGCTACACCTTCAGGTTCCGGAAAGTCAGCTTCCAGCAGTTCTTCCGATGCTTCAACTATTTGGAGTTCACGGGATGTCATTCTATGAGAGGTGCCGAAACCTAGCCGCATGGGGACTCTGCCAATTGTTGCAAAATCGAGTTTTGAGCTTGCACAAACAGATGCCCGTGACCGAGTGGAGAGAGTTGTTGCAGCACTAATCAGACGAGGGGTCATTATCACGGGGGCCACTGTTTGAAAAATCCAGGAAATCAGCAGACAAGAAGCACAGTAAAATATGACACGGACAATCTGACAGAATACGAGCAGAATCTGTTTTCTTGTGGTTAAACGGAGCGAGAAGGGTCTTCTGAAGAGATTCTAGTTTGGTAGGAACTTCTGAATGGGTAGGTTGAGCATTCCGTCGTTTATTTGCCTTTGGCCCATTCACCCTCTCCCCAAAGTCAGAGCTCATTACACGATGAAAAAAGTGGGGATATCACACAGAGAAATGATATGACGATGAGCGTTCCAAGTGTGGCCAATTTTGTCTTAAGCTATTTCCCACGAGGAACTCTTTGATTCGTCTAGTGTACAGCGTGCAACAAATACTCAGGGTGCTATCCTAGTATCATGACCAGCTGAAATCTAATACTATGCTGAATCCATATCGCTCGAGGTCGTACTCCTTCCGAATCAGAGGAAGAGGCTTTACATCTGCATCGAATGGTATGCCTTCAGAATGTGAAGTTTCTGGAAGAGGTGGTGGCTCGCTGGGTATGACCTCATCGGACTTGATGTAATTTGAGAGAGGACGATATAAACTTGGACTGAGCATCTTCAAGGTGGACCAGACGTTAGATAGGGTGCTGTTCCCAGGGTTGTGGATTGAGTTTAGACCACCAAGTGAATCCGGTAGTTCGCGTAGATGCTCCTGCAGAGGTTCCTCTGAAGACTTTTGTTTCTTTTCTAGGCTGTCCTTCAAACGTTGAACGCTCAGATATTCCCAGTGAGATACGTTGAAGGGCTCGAAAAAAGCCCCATTGGTGAAATCGCACCAACAACGGTCCGCAGCTCTGATGACGGCGGGGCGGGGCAAATTTGGGGGCAGAGTAGCATTGATGGCGTCGGTGAATGTAAAAATGTTTTCTGACCAGGGTGTGGAGAGCGGAGTATCGGTCGGAAAAGGCTGCCAGTAGCAGGAGGAGATGAAGAGGGTAGAAAGCAAGATGATGCAATAGAAACTAAAGCAAAAAAGTCAGGAAAGACAAACTCGGGGGAGGATAGACTGACCAAGGCTTGGCATGCATGGTAAGTGAAATGAGAAAAAGGACAAGGAAGAATGGCGAGGCAGTTGGGAGCGGAAGGAGAAGCAGCGGCAGAAACCAGCGAGTGCACCTGCTCATGTCTCCCTCAGCCTCTCACAAAAACAAATAAAACATACACACCACATGGCTGAACACAAACAAGTCCGCTTATGTCATCCATCATCCCTTCCAGAGATTTCCATTTCTCCTTCTTCGTTTTTTCCCATCATGCACCACCACCCTGAAATCCTCTGGGCCCAGCGCAGCAACGAGTCCGATGAATCCAAGGCGAGATCTCCCTTCATCCCCTTCTACAAGTTATTCACGCCGTTCACAGAACATCATATACCTCACCGTGAATCTCCCCGATATCAACGAACCGACCATGGACTATTCTCTCACTGACAGGACCATGACCTTCAAGGCCACAGCTGGAGTGTGAGTCGCAAATCCATTCTCATCGCATTATACTCACAACATTCTCCGATAGTGACAAGGATCATCAAAAGGAATACGATTTTGAGATCAAGTTCTTCGACGAAATTGTTCCTGAGGTTGGTCTTCCTCTATCTCGTGAATCGTGACAGCATCTGATGCTCTTGCTAAAAGAAATGCTCAAAAATTTTCAGTTCTCGTGGTCTCGACCTCAAGCTCCAAAAGAAAAATATCAAAGCGGAATACTGGCCTCGCCTCACGGAACTCCGAAATAATTTCGTCAAAACCAACTTTAACAGATGGGTAGACGAGGACGAACAGGATGGTGCGCCTGATCAAAATGACTTTGATACCGATGGTATGGGAGGCATGGGGGGCATGGGAGGCATGGGAGGAATGGGAGGAATGGGGGGCATGGGAGGAATGGG
>Ga0153947_1000068_pt1 | contig 41711 bp, 39 predicted proteins | sample TSNJ031MetaG_FD_104697 | JGI IMG/M metagenome (GOLD analysis project Ga0153947, IMG submission 104697) | Attine ant fungus gardens microbial communities from New Jersey, USA - TSNJ031 MetaG | ecosystem: Host-associated > Fungi > Mycelium > Unclassified | place: USA: New Jersey, Wharton State... | reverse complement strand
TCCCGCCTCGAACCCAAGTACTTCACCCGTCATTTCACCGACGATGAAAAGCGGGGTGGGTGGGTCAAGATCGTGGCGCCCGTAGGCGAAAAGGGCGTGGAGCTGGTTCGGGAAGCGCAGGGTCCTGCACCTGTGCATAGCGATCTCACGCTGTACGCTACCCTCCTCGGCAGCGGAAAGACACTGGAACGACCACTCCAAGGCAAGAAAGGCTACATCCACGTTATCCAAACGAGTGGATACAACCCACTCAAATCGCAAGGGGCCACCGTCCGCATCCGCGGTCCAGGGACTGAGCAAATGGAGTTGAAGGAGGGTGACGGAGCGTATATTTTCGTAGGGGAGAAGGGTAACGCGCTCACGGTTGAGAATGCGGGCGACGGGAACGAGACGGCTGAGGTTTTAGTTTTTGATCTGGATTGAATGTACTATATCAGATACGTCGACGCTGTGGATACCACAGGCGTCAATGATATTTTTTCTTAATGGGTCGATACCATAGGGTGGGGACATCTGTGCACTCGTTACGATGGGTCGCAGACATAACGGAGCGGACGTTCGGATCTGCTGAGTTATGCTGTTGATGATGGGAGAGATTTTATCGACGGGGATGGTATCGGCTTTTGTGATGACGGATTGGAGGGTCCAAGGTTGATTTGGACAGGCCATCATCAGACGAGAGAGATGAGCCAACATCTCGTTGTCATAGCCATTGAGACCGTGTTTAGCGTTGAAGAGGATATACACACGACAAAGTCTAGAAAGAGCGTTCAGAAAGAGAAGAGTGCGGAATAGGAGCTCACTGTTTTCTTGACTTGAAATACTCATCTAGCATGTGCCCCCATTCAGGTCTACCTCTCCTGCCGTAACCAGGCGCATCGACGAGAACGAGGGTCCCACCAGGCTGAGCGCCGACGCGGTAAAAGTTCAATTGTCGTGTGTGACCCTTGGGTTCATTTTAGGGAAATCCGAGAAGACAATTGAAGAACGGACTGCTTTTTTGCTGATGCGGAGGAGAGACTTTCGGCCGAGAACAGCATTCAGAAGAGAAGATTTGCCGACGTTTGCACGGCCTTTGCCCCGTTTAGTACCTGGCTTTTCGTCTAGAAAATACAATACCTGTAACGATGACCTAGGTAGTTGAGTGAACGAGCACGAACAGAGGGAATAGAAATACCTCTGGCAAAGTCAGAGCAGGAAAATGAGCAGCAGAGGCAGCCCCAGCGACGAAACAGGCAAAGTTCGAGAACATGAGTGGCTGACGAAAAAGGAGACGGAGAAAAGCGGAGAAAAAAGTGAAATTGAAAGTGGAGAAAACCGGGATAATAGGGTTAATTGGAATCTGCCATGAAGGGTTGTCTCAAGCAGAGCTCGCGTGCCCCCTCTCCCGTCAAGCACGTCGCCTTTGGCAGCGACGGCTCTGAGGAGATCTATGTCGCTGACGAGTGGGATCGCACTCCCACAGAGCCTGCACGCCATCTGTCCTACCAGTCAGTGTCCTCGACCTCCAGAGTCTATTTTATTGACGATGTGCAGGGATATTCTAGAACTGAAAGAAATCCAGCGTTCGCTGCCGCATGCTGAGCAGCCAGCAGACCTCATCAAACCCTCCTCCCACTATCTCTCCACCGTCCCCATCGGCCTCTTGCCTCTCCTCCCCACTCCAGACCCTAACCCCATCGTCAAACCCTCCTCTCCCGTCGTCCCTTCTTCCTCCTCTCGTACCCATCCCACCCCCAAAAACCCCCGCTTTTCGTTCTTGCCTCTGCTCCCTCGCTCCCCCTCTCCCTCTCCTCCTCCCTCTCCACCCGATACCCCCACACTCACCAACGACAGCAGCCCACGCTCCACCGCTTCCTCCTCCTCTCCAGAACCCTCCTTTCTCCAGCTTCCTCCGTCTTGTGCTCACGGCAGATTCTGCCGACCCGGCTTTGGCGCTTCTGCTTCTCCTTTCCCGGCTACACCACCACCGCCTACTCCCAAGAATGTCATTGTCATCAACGGTATCGAGATTGATCTCGACGACGACCATGATCCGGCTGAAGCCCCTTCAATACTTCACCCTCTCGAGCGTCCTACAACGCCTACTCAGAAATCATCGGGTGCTCTTGCGCTACACACTCTTCTGGTGCCTTCCGCTTGAAATCATTCTCACTCTCTCGCATTGCATTGCATTAGAGTTATCCTCAACCCTTTTGGATTAATGACTGTTTTTTTCCTGCTTTTAGAGAAATATATACTCCTTGCGTCGTGCTTATTATTCTTATTTATCCTTTGTAATCATATAGTGAAACTAACATTAGCTTGTTCTCATTTAGGTAGATTCTTAATCAGGAGAAAAACATTTGATGTTCGATCGATCCAAAATGGGAAAGCGCACAGGAGAGTCATAGAGTGAAACTAACATTAGCTTGTTCTCATTTAGATAAATTCTTAATCAGGAGAAAAACAGTTGATGTTCGATCAATCTAAAATTGGAGCGACCCACTGTCCATATGTAATTGCCAAGTGACCATCCCAACCCGTCTTACTTGGATTGGATTGATTTCTTTAGCGCTCCAAAGACATTCAGTGGCTGAACTTATGGACCTGGGCATCGGGTACTGCAGACCGAAGTAATACTTGGACCGGTGTATCGGATGATCACGACAGACAACCATTACTACCGGCACCGCTTCATTAATCCACGGTAAAGTACTACAAATAGAGATCACGCACAACTGATCCAGACATAAGAGCTGTTGCTTGAACAGCTGTCTGTTAGACTAGGACAAAGTGTTTGATCACCATGCAATCACCAGTTTAGATGCAATCGTTCAGAATGCGAGCTCAGGTTTCGAAAGAACCTCTTCCTAAATTCCCCAACCAGAGCGCGATTCAGAATAGCTCTAGCAGAGCAAAACCGATATAGTAATAGCTAAATGAATCAGGTATCTATTTCTTTAAAAACACATACACAAATCTAACCTCTATTCCGTTTCCGTGTAGGACTTTGGCTGCCCCGAGCCTCTCTCACCCTCTTAGTCGCACCACCCCGCAATGGACTTTTCGACATACTATACCAAGGCGACACCGTCGTAAAACTATTATTCAAAAACTGCACCTTGGTATTATCCACCGCATCTCGCATCGCTCGAGCAGGAGGTGTCAACGGGACTTCTTCTACAACTTCTTCTTCTTCCATCAACCTCAACGGCGGTGTCATCGTCATCATTCCTTCGACAGAAAGACAATCTAAAATCCGTCGGTACCCAGCCTGCACACGACCCCAATATTCCGGCTTCTTGGTATAGATCCGAAGAAGGACTTCTGCAAAACATTCAGGCTGAAGGGTGGAATAATCTCCCTTCTCCGCACTCCGACAACCTGAAAAAAACCATTCTTTTCAATGATGAGGTAAATGCAAACACAACAACACCTACTCAGAGGATCCTGCTTCGAATAAAACTTGACAAATCGCAGTGGATTCAAATCTTTCATCCCATAATGCATCGTGCAAAAATCAACGATCACATCGTCCTTTTCAAGCTCTGAAGCGACATCATCGGGTACAGGATCAACAGCCTGTCGCTTCACTTCCTCCCAGATATTCTTGCTCGTGACATGAGTGCGAAAAACATTCCGAAAAGGCCATTCGATAACTTTATAGTCAACCATCTTGTAGAGATCGCGATCCCGAATGCGAAGCACGATGGCACGAGATTCGGCTAGTTCCTGCTCATCATACACGAAATTAAGGTAATCCAGAGAGAGAAAATGACCAGACTCAACTGTTGCAGTGGACGACTCGATCGTGTTCAGGATACTATCGTTCAGGAGTATGAACTTTTCCGGGTCAAAGACGCGTTCCGCGATTCGCAAGTAAGGCTCAGCCGTCAAAAGAGCATCGATGATCATATATTCTACTGCTTTTGCTGTGGAGAAGAAAAAAACTCCCAGTTTAGCTCTAGATGACGAGTATCGAACGGCAACGGCCTCACCAGCCTTATGGTTGTAGATCATCTTATGCAGTTTAAATCGCGTTGCACAGATCTCGTATAGTTGATTGGCATCTTTAATGTCATAACAAATTTGCTCTTGGATGACGCGAGCTGAGTTGACGATACTGACAAGTTGTGTGAACAAGAAAAAAAAGGAAACAATGATACAAAAGAACAAGTTACCGATTCGAGTCGATCCGGATTGGCTCCCCGATGAGCTGTGAGTCTCGTTGAATGTAATCAAACCTGGAGGTTGGAACATTGAAAAAAAAAATCGGTTTCGGAATAGATGTTTAGAAACCCTCACTTGTCAACGTCCAACCCGTTACGTTTGTTTGCCACGATATCAAACAGGAATTTCTTTTCGTCGGGACTTGGAGATTTTTTTTTTTCAGTCAGCTAAAGATCTCAAGGTTAAGAAAATAATTCTCAACTGACCTGCACTTTGAAGGATCACCTGCAATGAGAGCTTTAATGAAGCTTTGGTCCTTGGCCGTAATCGGGATCCCATACTCGGCAATCATATGATCTAGCATCATTTCCGAGCCTTGCTCGTGTTGCCATGTCGTACCAGGCCTAACGAAAGAGGAAGAAGTTAATCCATCGTTTTTGAATGTCCAAGTAAAATTCACAAACAACGCTCTCGGGATAAACATGCCATCCCAGACATGAGACCAGGGCCCATGTCCAAGATCATGACACAATCCTGCGATCTCGACACAATCAACATCACGGTCTGTGATAGCAAGTTCTCGCTGATTGCTCTGCAAACGAGAAGCGAGAAGTCGGGACAGGTGCGCGACGCCTGGATCACAAGGCCGTGAATGGTATGTGAGGATGAATGTCATCGTACTACGATACCTAAGGAATGCTCGAAACGGGTGTGCGTGGCGCCTGGCCATACGAAATGAGACGTTCCCAGCTGTTTAACATCGCGAAGCCGCTGAAAATGTCGTCTGTCGCACCACACACCAAACAGACCACACATGCGTATAAATATATATTAATAAATTAGACCAAAAGAGAACCGTCACAAAATGCGCCCCATACGTGTCTATGAATTTGCTGAGAAGCATGTGTACTGGAACTTAGAGTGCTCATATGTCATCAATACCGAAAAAACCAATCGCAGTAAGAAAAATAAAAAAAACAAACATACTATAGTCATGTATCGGATCTTTTATAGAACGGACGAGGACTCGACGGTGAGCTTCGATAGCGTCTATTGAGAGGCTGCGTTCGACGAAGCCTTCATCGTCACATGCACCATATTCCATCATGTCAGCGTGGTGGGTTCGTGGGAGAGAGACAGAGAGAGGTTGATATTCAAAGATGGAGAAAATGCACCATCAAAGACAAACAATGTTCTCAGGCGGGTGCGCGTAACAAAAAAAGAAGCTATTTATAACTTGGCATGTCGCTCCACGATGGCTGTCAATATTTCATAAACAAGAATTCCTAGTTTATTTGGAATTTCCTGGGGTATCTGGTATATTGATTTAACAAAAAGGTTTTTTTGTTCAGTGAGGAAGCTGGGCTTGAATTGATGGGAAAGCATTTACCAAATGTCCGACTCCTGGTATTGTTTTCACGGATGCGAATGTCCGACCCGAGGCAGGATCGAGCAATTTTTCATGGATGACCCTTGGACTACCCAATCGGTTTTTTTTCAATGATAAGCATTTTTTTAATAAGAGAAAAAGGGCGTCTTACGTGAAGTCATTGACTAATCCAAGTACAAGATGGATAGGGAGGATAGGACAGAGACGCGTTAGCTCCTGCACAGGTTGTATAGCACCTGGAACATCTAGGTACATTACCTAGGTAACTATAAGTGACAGGTATACCGAATCGATAGCCGAATGATACACAACTTGCTCCTGCTGAGGGGTACAAGCAAGTCTAACAGCGTTGCCTGAAGGGGACTCCACGATCGCATGATCCTGTTCCAAAACAGTTAAAAAAATGCTATTAACAGTCATGGATGCTGAGTAAATAGAAACCACAAACCACAAAGGCCTTCAATACTCGTTCATCCCATGCCATCACACCCGGTCTCGTCTTCAAGTACAAGAGCGCTGCCTCACGATCAGGCCACTCAATGATCCTCCTCTTGGCATTTTGCACGAGTTTGGCTCTCAACGGATCCAGATCATGGCCATCTCCTGTGCTGACGATGGGCTCCACGATGATGAGTGACAAGAACGGAAAATTCGGTTGCAGTCTTTGCAACAGCAATCTGCCAAAAAGTGATTTGTCGAGCAGTAATGATGGGCAGGTTTTCCCCCGCCCCCCTACAAACTCACAGTGTATTTGCGCCTAGAGAATGTCCCAATCCAACCAACTTCCTCTTACTGAAATAAATCCCAAATATCTTCGGTGCGTTCTGCAAGAAACGATGAACTGCCATCGCGTAGTGTTCACAGCCGCCTTGTCCGATGTCACCCCCACCAACCAGATCAGTTGTTAATCAGTGCAAGTACTCACAATCGGGTGCAAATGCTTCCCTCTCCAGTACCTCCCGATTCAATACCCCCGCATGACCATGATTGGGGCAATCGACTGCCCAAACTTCTCGAATCTTCACTCTTGTCGAGTTGTTCCTTTCCTCCAAAACTTGAAAGAGGGCTTCCAACGTCGGTTCCCATACCTCTTTGGAAAAGCTCGTCGAATGAAGGGCGAGCAACGTGATAGCATCCGCATCATTCTGAAAGGCCTTCTTCTTCTCCGACGCTCGCACGCGGTACCTCTTGGCTGTAATAAACAAAGAATAATATCCTGTCCTCCGCTCACCCCTACCCGAAGCCGGTATATCAGGTGGCAGTACAAACGACTCTGCAAGTAGTTTTATCGCGACCATGATGAGTGGCACAAACCAATGGCTGAACAAAAGGTGCCGGCAAAGTCGAGATGCCAACGGTGCTCAGGGTACTTGTGTGTGAAGTGAAATTCCAAAGACGACTCAAAAGGGCAACTGTGTTGATAGATTATGGAGTAGAAACTCTCCTTCACGAAATACATGCCCTCTAAACTCCACGTTCTGACAGATCTATATTGTCTTTGAGAGGCTTCCAGCCAAAAAGAAGTTTCAAAAAAGGTGGGCGTGTGTATATTTGGTCTCATATAATATGACATATTTACAAGCGAAATTAGTACCAGAGGGATAAGAAAAATGATCAGAAGGCCAGAGTCTGGCCAGCTGAGGCAGTCACAGAAGATCGGACACTGCCTACTGCAAGGAGAGTGTAGGAGTATGGAGCCTGAGTGAAGTTTCCGACGGGTGCAGTGTTGGAGGCACCTCCAAAGTCGTTGCCGCGAGCGACTGCGAAGCCCTCATCAGTGTCATAGAGGGGCTTGTTGGTACCTGTAGAACAAATTATATGTATACATTCGAGGGAACCAGTCCAACATACCAGTCCAAACGTTATTCTCAACGAGGAGTTGAGCACCGTCACGAGTGTTAATACCATCGTTGTTGTCATCAAAGACACTGTTGAAGATGTGCCCGTGGCCGAAGCGGAAGGAAGGAGTACGAGAGTTGAGGTCGGACCACCAATTGTTGGCATAGGTTACAGTGATGGCTACATCTTGAGCTCCATTGCTGTCGGAATGCCCAACAAGAGAAGCCTTCCAGTGAGTGTAGAGCTTGCTATTAGTGACCGTGACACCAGTACAACCGTGGGTGATGTCGAGAAGACCATCATAGCTGGTTTCATGAATTAATAGTGATTCATCAACCCAATGGCCGAATTAGAGCTTACAAGTCTTTGTCATGATCCCTGTCACTGGAGAGGTCGCAATGGTCAACCCAAACCTGGTTTGCAGCCTGGATACCAATGTTATCCCCAGGGGCAAGAACCTTAGCAATCTTGACGTTGCGAATGATAACATTATTTTCATTGAGAACACGAAGACCAATACCCGTGAGAGCTAGGGGATAGGTCAGCAGTATGTCTCATAAAACTGAACAATAGAGCTCACATGAGCCTTGCTTGCCGATGACTGATGTGTTGGAGCCAATCTTCACAACAGCATCTCCAGTTAAGTTACCTAACCAGATTGAGTAACGCTGTCGATGAAGACATGAGAATACACCATACCGTCAATGATGACGATCTTCTTATCGTCACCCTGCACAGCGGCAGTGAGGGCGTCGAGGGTGGTCACGGTTGTCTGAGTTCCACCTGAACCACCAGTTGTTCTAGAGATGTATTTGGTAGCTGAACCGCAGATATTTGAATGACCTACCCCCCATTGAGGGTTGCATAGCCAAGGTCAGCAACGTCGTTCACTGAAGCACGCTTTTGTATGATGCCAGCCTATCAAGTATTCAACGTAAATATGGGTTCAGATTTGAAAAGAGAACGCAGTTACCGAGGCAAGCTGGATGGTTGCAAAGGCGACTGTACAGGCAAAGAACTTCATATTGTTCGAGGCAGAGACAGGTAAAGAGCTCAAAAGTGGAGGTGAGTCCTGACTCTAGAGCGTGAAGCGTAGCCCCCTTTATAGTCCTTGGCGTAGCATCTCTATAATACGAAAAAAAATGGGTTAAATCTAAACCATCCTATGTCAGCTCAATTGAAAACGGACTTTCTCATCGACGCCTTCTGAACAAACAGTGGGAGACTGCACCAACACTCACTGGAATTATCCAAGCGGACCGTCCGGCCCTCTTCGGTCCTCTCTCGAATTGAAAAGGTCTCAACATCTGGGCACATGGAATAAGGCGGCCGAATACAACCATCAGCTATTGCCCAAGTAACGAACACCTAGTTTTTGACACACCTGTCATGAGGTAAGTCATTTCGCCGTTCAGTGACTGCGGAGAAATTAGATTTCTCCTGGGTCTAATAAGGGGTTATGAGAAAGAGATTCTATTTTCTTCAATAAACGTCGATGAACCTCGCGGTTGTTTCGTTCGCGCCTGGTTGTATGTGCCTGAGCTCATCAAGAAAATAGCGACTCAATCCCCACTCTGAAGTGATTAGAATGAGGTTACTTGTACTTCATGGTGTGGACCTATATCACGCTATAGTCTTGATAGCTTCCATCATTTGAAAACACCAACCAGAGGTGTGATATGTAGAGGTCCACCGGACCGTGTTTCTTCCTTCCTTTCCGGTTAACCGTTCATCTATCCAAAGTGGTGTAGCAGAGCACAAGTCGTTCTTCGGCAGAAGACCTCAAATGATAGAAAACAGCCTCAACATCGAGCTGCCAAGGGGGATCGGTTCCAAGTAACGCGGGAGCAGCTCCTGAGAACATTGTAGTTCCTGTGTTCTGATAAGTATCTGAGTTGGTAAAACCGAGGATGATCCAATGTATTCAGGGTCATCTTATATGTCATCACGTGACAATGACAACAAAAAGTCACTGACAAAAAGTGAGATAGAAAATGAAACAACTCGCCATTCTTATTCTTGATGACCATTCAAAGCTGGTGTCAATTCGATGAGAGCTGATTGGAAGTTAGACAAATCATATGTTTCTTTCCGTGTCATCTCAACGAAGATCAATCACTGCCAACGTCGTCATAACCCAGATTTTCAGAGGGTTGGATGAAAAGAAGTCAAACAAACATTGATCCAATAATTTCTCCGTTGTCACAGTGCTGTGGAATACCTCCGCGAAAGCTAAGACTTTGCTCTCGCGCTTTTTTATCATAAGCTTCAACCGGGCCGCCGGTCTCGTTTGTTCACCCGGCGCGAGTCCAGTGTTCGATACACCCTGATATTGTGTAAACAACCTCAGTTTGCAACAAGAATCCCATCAGCTGTTCAGTTAAGAGGCCCGAGGAACGTCCGTGGAAAACGGAAGAGTGTCCAAATCTAGGGATGCATTCACATATCCAAAATTCACGTACGGAAGTTATGTATTGCTTTAAGAGATTTTGATAAAAGTCATCCAACCCGATGGTACCAAGAAAACCGGTTTCTGAGACTAGGATCCCATCATCACGTCCATCTCAGACACGTCGCTATCAGCTTTGCTGGAGAAAACTTCTGACCCTGACGCCAGGGAATCGATCAACAATGCCAATCTTCCCGTCCCAAGGTTAGGCTCCTAGCATTATTTAATCCAACTTACCAAGGTTTGCACTTGGATTCGTACCTTTCGAAGTTCCTCGAGGTCGTCCTGGAAACCGTCTGCAACTGACGACATCCAGAATTTACGGAACTTGTCCTTCATCTCTTTCTCTTTCTCTTCTGCGCTAGCATCACCTTGAGGTGGCAGAAAGGAAGGTATTTTGGCGGGTGGTGGAGACGATGATGGTGATCTGTGCAGCTTGCTGGGTTTTTGCAATGGAATGGGTCCAGGTTCGGGTAACCCATCTTTTAAAGGTTCTACTATGCTCGAGCTTGAATCTGAAGTGTCTGAATCTGAATCTGACTCTGACTCTGAAGTCACTGCAGGCTTTGGGGTCTCTGGAACCTTCCTGACAGTCTCAGGGGATGATTTCTCTTCTTCCGAAGATGATTCCGAGCTTGAAGAAGAGCTTGATGACGAGATTGCGCGTCTTTTGCGTTTCCTTGTCCGCTTTCTAGGTGCAGGATTCGTAGATTTAGCTGGCGGCATTGGAAAAAGCTGGGTCCTGGTTTGGAAAACCCCAACCCAAATTTAGGACCATGTTGAAATTTGTCTTTTTTGAAGTTAATATTTACTTGAATGAGATAAGACTTCGACAAAATTGAGATTGCCATTCCTGCAAAGTCTCAGCGTAGTATTCACCATGTAGGACAGTGGCCATATATTTGGCCTTGTTAGTCTACTCAGCTAATGAAGAATAGCCGCCTCGCAAATACATTATCAATATGTTCAATCCAAGGCAATACGGAATTGCTCCCCTGGTGGCTATACGGCATCATCAAGAAGATTTACAGTGCAATGAATCTACCAGCAATCTTCGGAGGCCAGTATTTCCACCAAAAGTAGCACCGACGAAACCAAAATCGAATCGTCTTTCAAGCTCGAGGCCCGTTGGTTCTATTCGTCCATCAGACGGCAAGCAAAATAAATTCAAGAAATACATTACTACATTACTTACCTTTTCTTGACAGGGTCGCACAGGGGTCTACGAACATCCAGAAATTCCAAATTTTCAAACACTCATGCCCATGCATCATGTCACTATACTCCCCGGGCTTCTGGTCATCTGAAGCCAATTTCTTGCCCAGATAATCTACCTTCTGAACGCATTGGATCCAATCGATGTAACCTCTTACAACAACAGCCTTCTTCTGCATCTACCTACAATGACCAAGATAGACGGCCTGAAAACGAACAGAGGGTCAAACTTGGACATTCTAGAGATGATAACCTCTGCTCTTCCTTTGCTCGTTCCCAAACTCATGCTTTTCCGGAGGAAAGCTTAGATCCCAAGCCTCAGTCATCCGAAACCTCAAGACCGCTCTCTGCCTCAAAATCACCATCTTGCGTTTCCGTTATTGGGGAACTCAACGACAGCGAAAATGTGACTCAGGCACATCCTTTACCCTCCAGCGAACTCACGACTTTGCCTAACCTTACCTCGAATCGGGCCGTCGCCACTTTCGCAGCTCCGGCGGATAGCAATGTCTCTTCATCTCTCCTCATTGAAAAACCGTTTCGATTGCCCAGTGAGCCTCGTACTTCGCTCTCCACAGATAGTCACGTGTATCCAGCGAGACAGAAGCCCTCGCCATTCCCCTCGCTCCCCAGATCGTCACCCTCGACGGTTCCTACCTCATCAGTTGAAACAGATTTTCCTAAATCTAGGCGTGTGCCACCTTCGACAAAAATGAAATCTAAAATGCCTTTACTGCCTCACGAACCTGCCAATTTATTCAAGACAAATGCTTCTAAGCATCCATCCTCATCCACCAAAGCAAACGTTGCGAGATCCTCGCCACTGCGAAGACCTCCCATCCCATCTTCTTCTCAATTTCAAAGATCGGCTCAACAAAACCGTTATCATAAACATGCCCAATTACGTTCGCTACTTCCCAAATGTGTGGCTTGGTCAGATGAACCTTCATCTGTACCTGGAAATCCTCGACTTCCGCTACGACGAGCTCAACGTTCGCGGCCAAATTCCAGAAGACACAGCCATGGTACCATCTATCCAGGGCAGGCGCAAAGGCCTACAATTATTCAACCGTCGCTTTCTCGCCCTCAACCAACCTCAGTATCTACGCTCCCACCAAACCCGAAGTCCCCTGTTCATTCCCAAGACCCGATCATTACACCGTCGTGCGAACAGAAGATTAATATTCTTCACCTTCCACCTCCGAAATTAACTCCATCTCAACCAGTGCATCTGTTAACCGAATTACCCTCTCCAGCAGAACCCCCAACCTCGTTTCATGCACCAGTTAAGGACAAAGAAATGAAGGCAGACGAAATCTCCTCGCTTAACTCCATTATATCTCCTAATATCAAGCCTACGTCCTCATCTGATGTTACCATGAATGACGACAAAAATACTGATGATGCGTCGTCTGTCGCCCTGAAGCAGCCTACATTGGGCGTGCCTAATGCTGATAGGAGCTTGTCGCATGAGTGTTCTCAAGACAGCCTTCTCTATAGTTCTCGTATCCCCACAGCTGGGATCAAGAGTGAAGAGACGGCATGTGTTCTTCCACTGTCTTTCGAAGCACCTCCGCATTGTTCTCAGCCCAAAGTTTCGATCGCTCATGTCAAAGATGAACCCGCAGAGATTAGTTTATCTGACATCTTTCAGAATGAAGATTTGTCTCCGTCGTCTGACAGAAAGGGAGCTGATGTTCAAGTGAAACAAGAGGTAATCGAAATTCCTGAATGTATTCCCTATCAACGGAAACTTGTCACCGAACTGTGCTCTTTCTACCCGATACCTGACAACTGCCGCAAGTTTTTTCCTAGATATCGGGAAAACCGATTTGCATTCTTTAAGAAGGAATACAGGAAATTGCAGAATCTCGGTCTGAGGAAGCAGAGAGTCGTATTTCGGTGTGTTCTGATCAATTCATGATTTAACAGGTGTAATAGTTTTCTGGTAGGGACGACGGAATGGCTATTGAGTGGTATGTTACCTTGGGAAACCTTGCTATTTCTGATCGTTTTGTGTAGGTCTAGCCCTGTTCCTGTTTGGTCAGACACCCTACTTCCTGAGGTATTTATCCTGATTTTAGAATCACCCCTGTTTCGCTGACATCGAGGCTGACAGTCCGCGGTATGAAGCATAGACTTAACCGCGCAGATCCCCATGTTTACTTGATTCGGAAATTTTCTGAGAATGGCTGCGGGAACTACCAGAGATCAAATGGCAATTCCCCTTTCCACGATGCTGTGAGTGGTTAAACCATAAACATACCTTAGTGGTGGTTCTCTGCGCATGCAGAGACCAATGAAGGATAGTTGGTAGCGAGTACTTTGGCATCGAGTACATTTCGCTCGATAACTGTAGGCTCGACACCTCGAATCCTTGCTCTCGTATAGGGCAGGTAAAGGTTTGAGGTGTCTGGCAGTCTAAATGAATAATAGTGAATGTTCCTTATCGTATCTCAAAGGTTCTGGCAAATCACTGTGAGAGAACGCATGGTTGTACTTATCGATCTGGTGGTCTGTTTAGAACTTCATTTCTCGTTTGTTGCACTTCTCTGTTGTTTCATGGATACATGATGTTCTTGGACAAATGACATCTCATTTGTTTGTTATGTGCGAACATGGGACTGAGAGTTAACTCAGGGGGGACCCCCACGAGCAATGTAATGACCTCGAGGGGACCTCACTGCAACCATAATTAAACCATAATTAAACCAACAATGGCTACTCAACTTCCGCAGAAGTATGTATAATTAGGCCCTTCACACCGAGATCGTGGAGATTCTTGGTATCAAGATGAATCAGTTCCTGATTATGATCAGGAGTTATTCCAGTCCATCGGCTGGGGATATGGGATGTGAAAAGCGCATAGGATTTGCTGAGCTTGTTGATATCGGTCCGAGTGAGTTCTTTTATAAGTCAGCGAGAACTAATTTCAAAATTCTCTCAGGTACGTCATAACGACTTATCTACCTTTGCAATATCAAACTACCATCTCATGAATGCTCTTCGAGGAAATCTGTGTCAACGTTCTACACATGTCGTGATTAAACCGCTCTTGCAGTAATCATATTTTCGCAGTCCCCACCGCCCATAATTGGTGAAAAAGAGTGATGAGCCGTTGTTTGCAGATTTTGTTTTGTACCTCAGTTAAAACCGAACACCTTGCACTTCCTCATACGATCGGTTTCTCATGTTGCGGTGATATGATCTAGAATATTAGTTGTGTTCAATTTCAGATAGAGAATGAGGATTCATGTCATGAACAGCCTCGTCATCGTCCTTGGTACAAGGTGTTGTTGAGTGGAACTGGCTCACTCGACACGAGGTCATTTTCTACTATGGGGTTTTATTATGTATTATATGCCGACTTACCACATCTGAGACATTCTGTTAGCATAAATAGGTAGAAAACTGTAGAATTACCCACCTTTTGTAGCACGAAGCCAACCATCATTTGCTTATCACAATCAAACTGTGCTTATCACAAGACAAGGCACCAGTGAAACTCATCCAAACTCCTCAATTGACTGAGATTCATCCATGTGTGTGAAAAAGTTCCAGAAGATCCCAAAAATGTGTGTGCCTTCCATCCATCTATGAGTAAATCAAACTAAATTAGTAGACATACCACTGGTCCATGTTAACGTATTGGAATTAATTGAAGGATCATTACGAGATATCTACGTCTAAGACTCATAATATGATCTTGTGCTTGACTGGTCCACTGAATTGATGCTGGAAAGAAGAAATGAAGTATAATCATTTGAAACTAATATCTTCATGCCCGGGGGTCGAATCGATTGGCCTACTTGGATCCATTGCCAAGATAAACAGCCAAGCTAATTGACTGACTGTCATTGGTACTGTAGTTGGTTTTGACAGTATGTTATGTTCTTTCAGCGTTTACTACGAAAAAATAGGCTCCATTACTACCTCTGAGAACGTGCCCGCGTGGACATCATGACTAGAATTAATATCAGGACAGTAGGTACATTTTGTCGGTGCCCTGACCCACTGAAGTTCGGTCAGGAGTTCAGTGGGTGAAACCCATAAGGCAACTTCATAGCGCTGAGCACTTTCTGACCGCCACTATTCTTATCAACCATAGTGGTTTTTAAATAGCTCCAGTGAATAAAATTCAAAATAGGATTATTGGACTGCAGAAATAATGTTCGAGGCATGGATTTAGATATTTTTTCCTGAGGTGGCAGTGTGAGAACTGGATCTCCCCCGTTCTTCGTGCGGTCTTCGTGCGTTGCCATGAGATGAAGGTGGCAATCTTTAGAATCTTCATCAACTGACCTACTCTTACCCGTCGGTACCGGGAGATATCGTTGAGAATTCACTTTATCTGAAGATAATGAACAGGTACCAGGAGACTATCACGAGTTACCAAAAAGGATTTATAACCTAAGGAGTTCAACAACTAAACTCCACCTTTAGTGAAAGAGTTGTCACTAAAGGATATGTAGTTACTGTGTCCACAGTATCTGCAACAGAATATATGAAGTTGACGATTGGAACTAACCGCTGTTGAAATCCAAAAAAAGTTAAATTCTGACGTTGATGAACTAAGGTTTTCCCTAGTCAATATTAATAGCACACAATCCCAGTATTCTCAAAATTAGTTTCCTCCCTCGCTGATGTATGCAGCGACAGTTGGATGTATTGGCTGCCATACTCAATCGCATACAGATGACATTGATCACTTGTGTAATTAGATCCCTGGACGCATGAGGAGTTTTGATAACATGGGTATGGACCTTAGAAATCATCTGGTTTCAACATGGATTTCTCTGGGATGAATTCAATGTAGAAATTACATTGCCTTACAGTTTTGTTAGAAGCGCCAACACTCACCAACCATCAAGACTAGGGTCACGGATTAAATCAAAGGATCTGGCAAGTCGTTAAGCTGACATGCTCACAAAGAATTAACGTTTGCAGATATACAATGCCCTGCTGGTGATTGGACCTAGAATCGCCTTATTCGCTGCCCTGATTTGCCTTTGTGAGTTTTGGGTCTAAAATAGCAGAGGGTAAATTATTGCACCTCACGTATGTTTATTCATAGGCCAGTCGAACATCCGCAAACCCCGTGAGTCAATCTATTAAAGGGCGCACGTCTTGAGTTAGTTAAATTAAATTTTCCCGTGCCTGTTCAACGCTTCATTACCAGTTTGCTGACGCCCGATTGGACAAATCTGAGAAGGTTAATGGACCGACGCAAAAAAAACCAGTGTATCATCCGTCACTGCAATCTTTACTTGATCACCAGGTATAGAGACGTGGAAAGTGCCAGGCTGTTGCTTGAGGTTGACTCAGTACTCATTATCCAGGATGTCTGAGTACTGGTTACTCATCTACAAGTATATTTGTCCCAACTTACGCTTGATGCATTGTGTTTTCCATGAATACCAGCAAGAAAAAGACACCCCTTTCATTCGTCTTGCATGATATTCATTTGGCTAGTTCCAGAAATGAATCATTTGATTTTCCAGCTTCAACTTGTCAGACAACTTGGAGTGCTGTCCTGAGCGATCTAGAAGTATATTCGGGTTGTGATTCTCAGAAGTTTTTTATGATTTATTTCTAGATCAAGGCTCGACCTTATGCAGGACGACTACAAATTCGTTTGACAGGACCAAGGAGCTACTTTTTCTACCTACTGGTGGCAGACAAGGCAGCTGATAAATTACAGGACTATACTCCTATAAGCAGACTAAAAAAAGCGGTCCAACCTACCCACTTGACCCACTTGGTGCGAATGTGCGCAAAAAATCTCGTTTTCTCGAAATCGGCAGCTTTCAAAGTAACTGCTCTTCAGGGATGACCAACAGATTCGGTCACTGACAGGTATTACACCCATGATAGTGCCCCATAATTCCTTGAACTTCAGTAAACATGAGAAATTCGATATTAAAAGAAGATCAAATACCTGGATTCGGCAATGTCATGGGAACACAGAAATCGAAGAATTTAATACTGAAGTTCCTGAGCCACCCCAGATTTAACACAAGCGATTTAGAGTCGTTGACAAGATACCAGTGCCACTCCCACACCAAAACGACCAGATTCAAGGTTTACTCCAAGGATCTCACATGGTATCTTTCATGGCCAACCCGTGATTTCTTATCGGTCATCACTTCGCACTGCACGTCATTATTCATGATACCGACCATTAATTCAGGTTGCACAAGACATGGCTTACTCTTAGTCGGATAGCTCTGCTCGCCTTCGCTATTCGCTTCGAAAATGTAAAAGAGGAGTATCAGATTCAGGAGCCGCGCCCAAAGCGTGGGTGATGCAGCTCCATTAGTCTGGGATCAATAAAATGAAACCTCCGACTTCATCTCGTCCGAATGTTCGAACGCTCGCACTCCATTCTATTGTAAAAAAATAGCTTCGTTGTTTCACAGATGATTGACAACGTGAGATATCTCACTCGTCTCCTTCTAGTATCTATTCTAACCCAGGCCAAAGTACACCCTGCAAAAACACTACCTAATCGTTGTACAATGTCTCTTGCAGTAGCCCCCTTAGATGTCACCATTCAATGCTCAGTGCTGAGGCTATCCCATCTACTAGTGAGAGTCAATTATCTATGGCTGATGTTACCATCAATGATATCCTCGGAGAAGACGAGATAAGGATGTGTAAAGAACTCAGGTGTGCATATATGATGTCGTCATGAACCAATACAGAGGTAAATTGGCGGCTGTCAGGTTCATGGTGCCGATGATCCGTTGCAAATGTTTCTTCCTCCCCAGTCCACATGCATCATGAGCCTATGTTTTTTTTATGTTTATCTTACATGTGATCTCGTCTAATATATTCAACGGTGATTGTTGTAGTGATGGAACCTAGTTTGACAGTTTCATGGGGCTAGATAGTGAGATCTGGATAGAGTTGTGTTTGGCAAGATGGTGAGTTACTATTATGTATGGATGTTTAGATAGTGGTAGTTGTGTTGTGTGGCTGGAATAGATTGGCAGTTAGTGAGAACATTAAATCTAACCAGTTGTTCATGCTCCATCCTTGACGGCCTTCATGGCTGTTGAGTCCACCAGATAAAGTATTTTTGGGATAGTACATATAAGGGCTGCCACGATGTAGTTACTTGAAACGGGACCAACGTTCTTGTCGTGAGTCCGTCAATGCTGAGAGAAAGCGATGACATGATAAGTCACTTTTTCTGAACTCGGATGCTAGCCCGACACGAGGCAGATGGTCTCCTAACTTCCGAGGAGCTAACCTACGGACGCAAATGCATCCACACTCAAAAAGTAGCTTTAAGGCTTGGCGACTATCGATAAGAAGAAAGTGAGATTTCGATGTGGCTGCATTCCACTACGCTAGGCGACTCGGCTCTCGAAGGACATAATTCTCCCGATTGTGGTTCCCATGGGCAATGGGTTAGTGTTAGTCTGGGATCAGCACTGTCTGGGAACTGGAGCACAGGTTTCTGCCGTCGTGCCGTTCCACAACGTGAAGCGGCCTGAGCTCCCGAGTAATGAAGAGCTTGATCTTCGGATGTTTTGTGTCCAGCGCTAGCGTGGGAAAATTAGACTGCTCAGTATTAGGAACTTATTTCTGGCTGTTACGATCATTTTCATTTTCTCCTTTGTCTAGTATTTTCGCAAGGGAACTTGAATCACTTTCAACTCCGCTGTGATTGGGAGACATGCTCCATTACTGAAATTTTACGGGTGATAAACTCATTGAGAAGAATGTCAACTGCATACGTCGTCTGTGTCTTTTCCCACCTGCTGATTACTTATCAAGTATACTTTGTCTGAGTGTGCCATCACCTACGTTACTCTTGTGTTTCAATTCTGAACTTTCCACGACTGTTATTACCCATATGAAATTGATCAAATAATGGAGCGTTGTCTTGGATGTAAGGGACAGGCTAGGGACTACCAACAGATCGCACAAGATGAATCCATTGGGATATTCATGTGTGCTACAGCAGCAAGCTTGTCAGTGAGAATGGTAACGAATGACCCTGCCAACAGAACGCATGATCGTGTTCAAGCATGATTCGGAATTGTTGTGGGATGCAAGGCGTGTCACATTTATTAATGGGTCTACTTTGTACTTCTATATCTGGTTGAACAAATAGTTAAATGAATATTGCAACTAAATCAGTGTTTAGATTGCATCGAGAACATGAATGTAAATTTAAAAAATCAAAAACTTCAATGGGAATGTTGTACTCATTGAATCAAGGATTAACCGACGGCGATTGATTCCTTTTCAGAAGACATACCATGAGGTGATCAAATTCCAATTCGAGTCAAACTTTCTGAAAGAACTTACGGTTTTACGGACACAAGAAGCTGTGGCAAAGACTAAGAAGTGGTGGGAGATGGTCAATAGAACCAATTCGGTGGTTGTTATGTTCTCTTGTCGGGAAGTTTACCAAGCCCCCGACAAAAGACCGTGGTTGCCTCTTGAACTCACGCACAGCCGTAAGTTCCGAAAAACCCTTGTAGATTAGTGAGAGGCGATAGGAAGGTGTGAAAGTAGGTGACAAATGGAAGAGCTATCGACTGGAAAGCACTAGGCAGTGGGTCGGCTCATTGCGCCGAATACAATCCGGCGCTTGAGATTCGGTTTTCGGCAGTGTGCTGTTGTATACCAGTATGTCAAGACGAATAACATGGTAAAACATAGTATGAATGAAGATCGCCCAATCCGGTACGGATCCAGTTCGTCGTCTGTAAGTAGCACAAAGACGGATTGAGTGGATAGAGGTACTCTGAGACTTCTGGGAAAATGTGATCCGATATGGTCGTCTGGGCAGGAGTAGGAACGGTGGCCTGACACATAAAACATAGATCCGACTTGTGGTTGTAGGTACTCAAGACGAGTCGTTGAGGACGATGCTGCAAAATTGGACTATCATTGCTCCACGTAAGACACACTCGGATGTAATGGCGAGATCTGGGAGAAAACCACAATCCATTCTCAAAATTACCCTAGGAAGGGTGAGAGCAATCAGAGGAGACAAAAATATATCGGGTGAAGGAGGAAAGCAGCGATTAAGTGGCGTCCTGGGCCAGAGAGGTGTTCGAGTGGGTGAGATTGACATGGGTAAAGTTAAGAACCCTGGACACTTAGTTCATGAATAACGACAACCCCAATACATTGACATGGGGATTTCGAGCCCGCAACAAAGGTTAGGCTCAGTCCACGGTGTGGAAAGAGTCCAAGACAAGTACTCCTAAACGTAGGAAACTCGTTGTAAGTCCGGTGAAATAGGAGCAGTGGGTAATCTTCAATCACAAGAGAGCCACTGATGTGAACAGACGTTGAATCGGTGATATGGTGGGACTCTCGAGAGAGCATGATGCAGAAGAATCTCGCGGGCAATACGATCGGTGGATCCATCTTCTTAGAAAAGCCAGTCAGATTGTGGAACAAAAAGTTATCTGGTAGACGATTTTTCTTCGATGAATGACTCATGTGTATCCCAGCTGAGTAGTTCCAGGACGCTTTGAGACGACAGAAATGGTTAAAGATTAGAGCTTCCGGCATGTCGATTATTTGTCAGCACTGAACTTGGCTTCTCGTACTGTTCTAGCAGACGATCCACATGCTCGATGTACTCAGAGGGGTGGAACGAGGGCTCGAGAGAATGAGAAAAGGACATGTTCCTGTTGGCGGGAGAGATCGGGGCGGGCAGATAACAATGGTCGTAGATTTTTCATGTACAAAAATTCCGATCAATCTCCAAAAATATCCAACGGGATCGGGCTTGCATTCCTCTTGGCAAACATGACAAAGATTCTGGAACGAAAAAAAAAACTGGTAGATAATTAAAAGAAAAGCCTCTAAGAGCTGCAACTACGTTTTACTGAGCCAATTGGCTGTAACTCGGTGTTGGACAGATATATTACATAATCATTGTTTGGCAACACGCACTTCATCACCGAGCAACACCGAGCAATACCTCTATGCCGATTAAACACTTCGAAAGTAAGGATACACGAAAAGACATTAATCATACTATTGAATTTCTCTCATCAGATTTCCTCCTGGAACGTAAACATTTGCAGTCACTTCAGCTCAATGTTCTCTCCGAATCGCGTCTCGGTATAGACGCTGCCTACTATCTTCAGCAGCTTCTTGAGAACCCCAGCTCTAAGGAGCCCCTTCTTGCTGCAACAGGTGGTCTCCCGCTGGCTCTTGCTCAGCGTATTGAAGCTGACCTGCGGGTCCTCGAAAAATTACATATCAAGCCCGTCTTCGTTTTCCCAGGTCTGCAGCCGAACAAGAAATGGCGCCAAAGTCACCATTACGAATACACAGAGGCATGTAGAGATCGGAGAGACGCGTGGACAAAGTATGAGAGTGGTCAAGAGGACGCCGCAACCAAGCTTTTTGAAGGTCGACATGGACTCGCCCAGTGGGATTTATGGCGTATGGTGCTGAGGATTTTCAGAAACAGAAATGTCGAGTTTATCATTGCACCATATGTTGCTTGGGCCCAGGTCTGTTATCTACAAACACTTAACATTCAGGAAGATATCGATCTCATATGCCATAGTTGATCTATCTCCTACGCCATTCCAAGGCTTACATTCACTCCATTTATGGCCCCACAGAAACGATGCTCTATCCTGGTGTGGACAAAGTCATTACTCAACTCGACTTTACCGCCAGCCCACCAACTTTCCAATATGCGTCAAAACGGACAATTACACAAGAGCTGGCCATCTCTGAAGACCAGTTCCTTGACATTGGAATTCTTTTAGGATTTGACCAATCCCCTCCTTTTCCACCCTCCGTACATGAGCAAGCCCTCAAAGCTACCGTTGATATGGTCAAATACTACAAGTCGGGGCACTTGGCTGTTTCAGCATTTTCCGAACACCCTGCCGTGAAAGCTATGCAATATAATGACCATTTTGCCCGTACTCGAACCATGATTAGATGTTCTCTCGTCCTCAATTCCGAAGGTGCTGTCCAACCCTTACCCCTTGCCATTACGGGCTCGACATCCAGCACCAGCGGTTCTGGAGGGCATCACAATCATCTGACTGCGGCGGATATTCCTGTTGATCTCCAGGACATTTTTACTCATCGCCTTCCGGACGAAGTTTATTTTTACCTTTCCCGAGGGCTCATGGGTCCTCAAGCTCTCATTTGGCTCACCACGGGTCAGATTATTGAGAGTCCGCCATTAGATAATGGAGAGACGAGCGAATATAAGCGGTTTGTAAAGGAGGTAATAACAGATGGGCAGACAGGTCCACGTGCGATGACATTGGCGATGTTGACTAGTGTGATGCATAATTTCTGGTCCAAGAAACAAGTTTCTGGATATTTCTGGTTTGATCAGCCTACTCCTCACGGACAAAAGGCAATTTCGCACAATTTACCGCAAACGACTCAGTTAGCAGAGCGAGTGACGGGGTGGACTGTTCCCTACCCGATTGTAGAAGACGAGTTGAGGAGGCAGAATGTAAGTTACATCACATATGCTAACTCATTCATTTTTTTAAAGATTTTTTGGACTGGCTTAGTCGTCAACGATTGATTTCGCGTTGTGTTTGGGGGCTACTTCGACTGAAAAGTTTGCACAACGCACCAAAGTCAAACCGAATACTCCCCTTGAAAAGAAAGATGAAATGGTTGCTAATGTGATTTGGCGATTCTTGGAACTGCGAGGGTAAGTAGGGGCGATTTTCGATCTCATGTTAGGCTCATGAAATTCTTTTATCTATTTAGATTCTTGTTGAACATGCATATGCATTCTCCTCTAGCACGTGCCATGTACGCTGCATTGCGACAGGCACGATTGAACGATAAATTTCAGGATCCGCTGTATCTATTCCTGGAACTAGTCCGAGCAGGAGTAATGCACGGACACTTATGGAGTAATCGTGCATTTAGTGGCGGACCAAGCTTTGGAACGGGTAAGTGTCGTTTTTCTTCCCGCTGGGAGAGTTCTCACGGCAATCCTGCCACCTCTCTCTGGGCTGGAATGTCAAGGAAGCTGATCTAGAATTTTTTCTTTTGCTTCTCTCATCGCTGTGTGCGACCTGGACGTGGATTTTTTTGCGGTGTGTGGGACGACATTGTTTTTGTGCTTCGGCGGTCATCTGGGATTCGCCGGCTTGGGTTGGTTGGGGTGTGATGTTACGTAGATGATGAAAAATCGTGCATGCTCCTTGTGATGCGGGTGCTTAGCATTGTGCCGCTGAATTTTACGGTGAGTTTGCGCTGGACTCGCACGTTATGGTTAAACTCGCAACTCAATAACGAGCGTGGGTCGAATTGGTCAATCAATGATTTGTCTTATTTCTACATTTGGGGACGGGGACTCCTTAATGGCTAGGCTCAACCTTGGTCGGCACCACTATCGCGGGAACTATTAGTGTTCAACTCTTTTGTGCGTTCTCTGACAAGATCATTACGGACGCTTCTGGAAGTAACGACGCTAAACATGCTGCTGCGGAACGACGCACGGAGGCCGCGAGATGATTTGTTGGACGTTTCCCTATCCTTGCCGTTCCAGACTGAGGTCAATACGGGATTTGGGGTTCTGGCGAAAGTGTATCTGGACGCACTAACGCACATTAACCATCAAGAGAGAGTTCGGGACCCGAATGCCGAGGGGGTCAAGGAAGCCAAGGCATTGGCATTGGAGATATGTGAGGAGACGTTCCCAGGTGTGAAATATCCGAAATTGGAGGTTGAGAGGGGTTTCCGATTCTGGGATATAGTGAGTCACCATCGCTGTGGTGCACTGCAAAAACTGAGCTGGATTTGTAGGCACTTCTTGCAATGCGGCAACTACACTCTGAGGGACAGGTATTGCGGGAGTTGATTGACCAGTTCGAGGCTGCGGAAGCATGGCTCACGCCGATGCGACCGTGAGGAAGAGTATATTCTCACTGGCTGCTGGCATGGCGGCGTCATGTCGGAGGGCTAGCAAAAATGGACTACGTGGGAGTTGTTGCATCGTGTTTCTGTTCTGTTCTGTATGAATTTAATGTGTGTACGTGACCAGTCACGAGATAGGATCTGAGATGAGGTGTGGGAAGGATCTAAGGCAGGATCTGGGTTGGGGAAGGCGCCTCGGAGTGATCTAACGATCGTCTGCGGTGTGACATGTTCCCAGAGTGACATGGGTATCGATATAATGGCAGACTCGCCGCGCTTGCGATGCCAATGTCTACCATGGATATGTTCATCACGTGTTGCCATCTCCCTCCTCCTGAACCCAAGCATGCTCTCCAGATCATCCAGCTTGTTGAAGGCCCACCGCCCCCCAAGCTGTCTGCTCCTCCTGACTCATCACGTGCCTCCTCAGACGACGACGACGACGACGACGAGTCGTCTTGTGAGAGCTACTGCTCCTCAGCACAGGGCGGCGACGCTGATCTCTGTGCTCGCTCCACTGACAGCTATGTCCTGCGCATGAAACGTATTCTTGCCTGGCGCGACAACTTTTCTGTGCAAATGAGCACAACGCTTTCAGGTGAGCAAGTGTGACGCTACATTCCTCTCTCTCGTATGACTGATGATGTGCAGAACCTACTCCACTCAAGCGGAAAGTGTCAGTTGATGATGATGACGATGTTGTGAGTGCTATCCCACCTCAGTTTGGTATCCAACTAAAATGCATGACAACAAGTCTCAGTCGTCAAAACGCTCACGGTCTGTTGCCCCGTCGAGTGTCTCGTCTCTTGGCCTCCATTCATGTCCCGCATGTGATGCTTCTTTTGACACAGAACAGAGTCTGAGACGCCATGCGACTGATGCATCTGCCAATGAGGCGTGTTCTGCTGCTGTTGAATATGCGTTCGAGTGAACGAACATCTTGTTGTGATGGCTTTTTTTCTCTCTGGCATCATTTATGTTATTGCAGATTCATTCATCAACTTGCATCACCCACGCACGCATACATTCACACTCCACTTTTCATGCATGCATAACTTACAATCACTTACTCTCACGTCTTTTGTTGCACAACTCATGTCTACTCTTACAATTTTGAGACCTTGTTTTCTTGAAGGCACCTATTGCTTGATTGTTACTTTGTTACCCTAGCCTATCATAGTCTGTCTTCGACTTCTAGTTTACTTGACTCCATCTTAATTCACTGTAACATGGTACACATCCCACTGGCTTTGCCTATTTCATCAGCATTGATCATCATATCAATTACTCTTTCTTTCACATCGACCATTGAATGTACTGTTACATGATTTTTGATGTAAATAGATGTCCTCTACTTGTTGATTTAGTTTTTTTTTTGGCCCAATAGATATGTCTTCTTGTCAATTGACTATGTTTCTATGGCAGGGACAGTCATTGTTAGAGAAAGAGAAAATATGTCCGCCCGAAAGTATGGACAGTTTGAATCTTGGTCTTTAGCATGATCTCAGGTGAGAGTTCAACTCACTGCTATACACACAGTTTCTTGGTGTTTTACGAGTTGATGTATGGTTATTTATGTGATCGAATAGTCGCTGCCCCCTCTCCATACCTGGACTGCGGATACCCACACTCAAATAATAATGTGTATGTCCCTCGGATGATGACTATTTATCACGTATCACTGATGACGGTGATTGATAATGATAACGGGATGCTATGGTCAGTAAACGAGCAAGCTATGGATGAATCAACCCATTCTATTGATCTCGACGGAGACAAGTATTTTCCAAAAGTACGTGTTGAACTGCACTATGATCTGTTGATAGTCCTAGGCACCCGATGTACAACTTACAATTTGTAACACTACTGACTAGATCAAATACGGATGTGTAATCGTATGGGTGAACCTAAAACTATTAATAGCATGTTCTCAAAAATAGCCTTAAATGGAATAATCGCCGGAGATGGACTTTTTTGGACAAGCACCCAAGGAAGAACTAATTGTAATATTTCTCTCAGTCTAGCTTTGATTGTTTTTTTTGTAGCAGGTTTTACGGAAATTATCTTGTCTCACTCAGCTGTCGTGCTTGAAAAACCCTTATTCTGTTAGGACCTTTCTGCGTTTGTGTGAATTCTAATACAAATGGGGGCTTGGCATCTGACGGACAGCACGGCATTCTCTTGGTTTTACCAGGATAAGGAAGGCAATTTCTCACCGTTGCTCTCATCATTTGATGCTCAGGGAAGGGGTGCCCTGAACCTGTATCAACGTAAACCAATCTGTTTTGGTTAGACTCTATAACAATAAGAAATCGGGATTTGTTCTCCTTCAGGATATTTCTTGTTGGTATGTATTCAAACATCGTCATATTCCAGCATGAGATTACTATACCCGCTCCAATCTCATCAACCCTACCAAGCCTACGGAAAAATTGAAATTCAAGGAATGCATTTTATGATGATAATTTGTCTTTCACACCTTCCCCGGCCAGAGCCGTACCGAGTAAATCGAAGTATGCACATCGTTTATTCTCGGCCAGTCCACTCTTTCTAATGAATCATCAATAGTTCATGAAATGGCATGAAGTGAGTAAAGTCATCTGACGGTTCTAGATAACTCGCAATTTTCTCGGCGTTTGAGTGATAGGGAGACGCTATACGACATCCACTTCCAAAATATGTATATGTATATGACTCAGGTGACTAGTAGATTCGGTCCGGAACACGAATCACGCTGCACGAAAGAGTCATGACTCTCAATGAAAAGATTCATCCGAGATGAGAAGTATGGTCATTCTGTTTCAGGTCGCTATTTTTTTAGATCTATAAAAACAAGAAAAATTCGTAAATGGTATCGTTTGTTTTTTTTGTCTCACTGTGGGATGACGGATATACCGTACAATGATGTTTAATCAAAGCCCCCGGAGTAATGTAAGGAAAATATTTCCTGGTCCCTCCGGTACCATCATTCCCACGCCATCAACTTCGGTCCATTGTTCGCTTTAGCACGTGGTGCTTATGGATGACTCAACTAAAATTCTGAGGGGTTTCTCACATCGTATTCGAGACTCCACGACGAGAGAGGAGGGAGGGGAAAGTCTTTGAGTTGATTTTTCTCCACTTGATTAAATCTGACGGTAACAATGATGCTTGCTTCATCTGCAATAACAGCAAAAAAGGAGAAGAGGAACTCGTTGCAACGGCACAACGAGATTTGTCTTAACCATCTCTTTTGCTATCTCTGTCGAACATCGCAAATCTGATCTACATTGAATATCAAGAAATGAAACCTAACTAATTCTTAGTGTGTGCTCGATATATTCATATACTAGCATGTCGATAGATAGAAATTTCATAGGTAATATATGTATAGTCAGATTTCACTGCTTGATTCCTCATTGATGCTCATTTGAGTGGCCAAAAGGGCTTTCTGACGGAGGTGTTGAGACATCATTATCCTCCCAAAGCAAAGCGAATATATATATATCTAAAGTCAGCAATTTATTACGCAGTGTTCGTAGACAGTCCACTCCCAAAGCGAATAGTCTACTAGTGTGTCTGGTCAAGTGCACACGTACTACACTAACACTAGCCAGTTTCCATAAGAATGGAAAATTTCCCACAGCCGTCTCCAAGTGGGAACTTTTGGCAATGCGACAACCACGAGCTTACGTATTACGCTTGTCGAGTTGTCACAACCGAGTGAGAAATGACGTCGTCCCGAATCGGAACGCTGTGTAGGGCTGCCGAGCGCTATTGATGAGAATGTCCGTTCCATCACCAGTTGTATGGAGGGAGAGATTGTATGCTTAGGCATCAGCCAGAACTGATATCCTTTGTTCTCGCATATTAATCAGTTTCATCTATTTCGATCTGATCTCCGGTAAGAATTGTTATGACCGAATGGAAAAGTTGGTATGCGATAGACACATCGAGTCACCGTAGGCCGCAGACTAGAGAACAAACCGCATGGATCGTTGAGTCATCTGTGTAAGTGGGCTCGAGTGAATCATTCAACTTATGCTTCCACGTGGGCCAGAAACGTGGCTATGAAAGATTCTGGAAGAAAAATGATAGGCGTCTATGAAAAATTTCACCGGTAGATGTTATCTGCCGTTGGTTGTCTATTTCCAATGATTCCTAATTCACGGCTTTGAAGATTGTACAGTGTACCCTCTTCAGATTGTTGTCTTTCAGGTGCTCATGACAGCAAGGAAATACCGGTAAGTCACAGCGAAATGCGCAGGTAGGTCCTCAGGATGCTAAAATGGACGTCGGACTGAGGTCCAGATGGAAACGACTTGATTTTAGTTGCAGTCCCAGTTATATAGGTAAATATCCGAAACAAATGCAAATGGAGTTTCCAAGACAACTCGATGTCACTCCATGATGATGACATAAGACTACAACTCAGAAACTGGTCTTGTGATGTTACATTAATGGATCCATTTATAAATTCAATACGGATTATTCCAGCATTTTGATGAAGGCCCTCAAACGGATTATTGCTGCGATTATCATTGTGTGCACTTTGTAAAAATATTTAGCTCAGACGTCGTGTGACCACGTAGATGGCTGAGGGAGGATAATTTTCGACTGTGCGTTTATGTATATAGTATAGTCCAAGCTGTGCAAGTATCCGAAAAGAGAATAAACGACCCGACAGGTCCAACAGTAGTACCCAGCCAGTCATGGACCCTAATGATGGTGTCTCCCAAACTGATTACCCGCTACGAGTACAGTCGTCCACTTTCCGTCATCCGAATTCATTTTTTTCTTATCGCGAAAAATTTATGATCAGCCATCATATCCACTTCGTAGCATATTGAAGTCTAGCTCATTTCGTTTGGACTTCAGGTATGTATCTAGAATATTTTATTAATATCGACTCATCTCATTTGGATCTCAGGCTTTTACCTGTTTACTATTAGGTTTTTACCTCGCCCTCGTTTTATCCTGTCTCCTATCCTTGAAAACGGTGGGGTCTGTGACTTAGAATAAATATCGTACTCTTTTGACCTTTTTGGCATGTACAAGGCATTATGGCACCAGAATCAAGAACCTGAGATTTTTCTTGCGTAATTGAGAGCGGTGATAAGTTTCAGAGTGAGAGGCATTGACTGATCAAGGTGGGTGGTCACAAAGACCACCCCACTTGACCGCACTTCTTTTCTTTCGAGTAGCACTACACGGACTGCACTTCAAGTAAGATAATGTACTTAATTATTGACATGAGCTTGAATTCTCTTCGTTCTTGGTCACAGAACTTCTTGTACCATTTCAGGCCCGTGATTTTGTAATGCAATGCCAGGTGATATTCTTCCGAGAGGTTGGTTCCTCTGGGGAATCCGAAGCTTCTTTGACTTGGCCGCTAGCAGGGGACTATATAGCACATGCCGTTGCCTCGATAAGACCACCAAGCGTCATCGATCTGGAGCTTCGACGTGTTGAGCATGGCATTCCAGACCGGGTTTAGCATACCGTTAAATCCAGATATGACTTCACAAATCTATTGATCATCAATCAAGTAGACTTTGTAAGGCCTAGGCCTCAAGCTTGTAAATGGAAGGTCCAGCTATCATGTTGGTCGTTTACTAAATGTAACGAATCCTTCTTACATTTGGATATAGCATTCTAATCTTGGGTCGATTTATAGTAATTGGTTGCAACATCGAAAACGGTCCGAGCTGCTGATTTAGCACCTATGATGTCATATCAACATTTGCATTAGTATTGAGCACACACACACATATGTTTCGTCCAATAACTTTCGGCGCGGTTTCAGTGCCTTCGTTGCTTTTGTGCTACCAGTCTGGTAACTCGTTGTCTCAGGCGTACATTGTCTGAACATCTAACTCGAAAAAAAGAACTTGGCAAGGGTATCATATGGTATCTCCAGTAATTGTATGCCATATGCCTCGGGCGAAAAAAATTCGAACGTCATGTTTGAATACGAGCCTATTATCAAAGATTATGAAGGGCTATGACCGAGTTTTCTTCTGTTTAACGAGGCTAGAGAGCAATATCTGTCAATCCAGCATATATTTTTTGAACACCATGTAGAATTCGGATACTCGGTAAAACTCTCTTGGCTCGTTTGCTGAAGTTACAAGAGACGATTTGACGCAGAATGATGTCAGAGATTGAAAGTTCCGAGGCTCATGAGAGTATGCTTAGAAATGGCCTGAAGTATTTTCACACAGGATTGTCGGCAATATCTCGGTCGAGGCTCTGAGCATGTTCAGGCTCAAAGTATGAGCTCTGGGTGTGAACAAAGAGTAGACGGTGGAAGCATGGGGATGTTCTAACAACGTAACGAACTAGGCAGATGGGAGTCAATGTATCGATATAGCGACACTCGTTCCACTCGGCGCCAAGTTTCCGTTGGCTTCTAATTCCGAGCCGAGGTCTCGCAACCATTCCTGACAACTGGAGCCCTTTAGTCTCACGGTCTTTTTGTCTTTCCAACGGGACGAACATATGATTAACATCACGAGAACCATCACTTTTCGTTGTGTTCAAGACTGCTGGCTTTCTAAAAAAGATACGACTCATGCCTCGTGTAACCTCGGATACACAGGCTGAAATCGGAGTCACAATGACTGTTGAATCCACATCCCAAGATTGGCAGGTGAAGATCAGGTGGGAACCAATGGTACCAAAAACTGCAATATCAATGGCATCCTCCCAGGCATAGAGTGGAATGCACCATATTTAGATACATCAGAAATTGTGAGAGGAGACCAGGATTTCAGATGGAACAATTGCAAAAGAACACCAACCTGCCATAGATAAAAGTAGCTTAGTTAACCAATCATTACAATTGGAAATATCTCGATAAACAATCGCCAAAACACGTGTGGCCTCAGGTTGGCACTGCTCTCATCCGAACTAGATTTCTTTAGTTTTCATAAATCAGGTGGGAAAGATCTATGTATCACAAAAACAGGTCGATTTAGCGTGGCGTACAGGAGGCGTCAAACGAGCAAAAGCCATGCTCTGTATAGCAGGAACATGGGGCAGTTCTTCTAATAGAAGTACTCCATCGAACATTTGTAAAGTGGATCAGATCTTGTTTTGTTCGTTGGAATGCGTCACGTCTCGTAAGGCGACATCTTCATCCAGGACTTAACCAATCAGGCATCCAGGCTGCGGAAGCTATTCACGAGAAAAATTTCGCCAGATCATATTAAGCTTGTAGAATGCTGTAGTCGAGATCTTGGTCTCGAGTGCTTGGACGCCAGAGAAGCCAGATGCGGGGCAGACTTCCATGAGAAATGTTCATCGTAACGGAGGTGGACATAATAGGAAGCCATGAAGTGTGAGTGCACCCAATACACAACCCTGAAGGAAGCCGTAACTGAATAATTGTGTGCGACGATGATCCTGCCGCTACTGAATACCCTATTTGGAGCAGAGGGGTAATAGCCGAAGTCGAACATTTGTACTGCTTAACGTCGAGGATGAACAGAACATACAGGAATGATCGGGATACAACCCGTCTAAGCGTGAGAGCCAAGGCGCTCTTCTTCCGCTGACAATAGAATGTCAATCGTTTTATTTTTGATAATTCACCTTTGTATTGGCGTTGTCCATTGGTTCCGGTTACTCATCGCGAGACTAACTCGAGGATGTTTCAAGCTCACATCATGTCTGACGCTTGTCGTAACTGCCTTACATACCGTTGTCCATATATTAATAAGAGCAACTAACGGAGATAGAAGGTTAGTGGCTGGAGTGTTTGTGAGAGAAACCCCACGGTACCCGGGTGGTAGAAGGCAGGTAAAACAGTACCAGAGTAGAAACTGATATTCGAGAGAGTTGGGAAACAGGCAAGTTGACATGAGAAAAGCTGAAGTCTCACGCTCACAGGTTGACGGGCGTCAAAACAAAAACCTGGTAGTCCTTTTTTCCATGGCAGCCAGCCGACCTGCCGAATAACGAAGCAAGATGTCAAATGAATCAAGTTGGTACTCACGTCGGGCAGTGAACATTGTAGCTTCTAAAACATTCGACGTTATCGGCGCCGACTGGCACCATGAACGTTGGTTCGTGACTCAATCGCCCCAGGATTTCGGGCAATTAGTACTAGTATCAACTCGCGAGCGCGCATGCTGTTATACAGGAAATCCTGCCTGTGGGTCAGTTCTCAGGCTAACATAAGAGTTCCCCAGTCATCAGCTCTACCGGGAAGATTGGTCATTCTATTTAAGTCGAGTGGCTCTCATTTTTATTCGGATTATACTGATGGGTTAATGGGCGTCTGACGTGCGATCACTAAAGATGACTTCTGTTCAATTATATTGACACAAAAGAGCTTCGCTCTTTGTGCAATGTCATTGTTAATGGCATTTCTTCACAGCTCACCACTCTACAAATCTATATATATCGAAGACGCCGTCGGCTCTTTTCCCAGGTATTCATCGAAATGGTCCAGGACTAGCTTAAATTAGGTCTTGACAGTCGAGAAAGCGATGAGACAAGTTTGATTGCAATCCGGCAGCTGCGCATTGATTGAATTCAATTTTTCGTTACGTGGTATTGCAGTGTATGAGAGGTTTTCCCACTGGCGTTTTTTCTCATGGTGGTAACCATCTTTGGGGTTCATGGGCTTAGCGAGGGAGGAAGAACGATATCCAAGCCCCACCTGATGATACTCATGGTACTCATCTCATTTCCCCAGAGTTTGCATGGAACTTCGATACTACTTCGGGGTCTCAGGTTCATTACAGCAATCCGACTTAAGAGGAATTGATTCGGTTCAATGTTAACCCATGACCCTGAGCTGAGGTAGGGTATCTGTAAAGTTTTTGATCACAAGATATCATCTCTTGTAGAGCTCTTTGCTTTCAGTAGATGCTAAGGTGGCAAATAAGTGTTTATTTGGCTTGAATCCAAACATTAATGTTGATATGAATTTTTTGCCTGATCTCCTACTCCAATATGGCAACCCTACTTCCTCCGCCAAAACGTCCAAAAGTATACCGTGGGGTACCAGAACCTCCGAAAGAGGAAACATTGCCCACCCCACAAATTGTAGTTCACTTTGTGTCGGAGGATGATGGGAGATCATTAGCTCCAGCAGTTAACATACCTGCCAATGTAACTCGAGAGGCGTTGGAACTCCTTGTAAACAATTTATCACCTGAGGTGCGTGTACCTTAGTCTTGGGTTCATTTTGCTGAATGTGAGCAACAGGATGAAGGGCCTGTCCCTTTTTCCTTCCATGTAGCTCTACCAGAAGAAGTAAAATCTGGTCAAGTTAATCCCTCCCGGATTGTCGTAACTAAATCCATAGAAGCGGACGTACTGAATCATCCTTCTGGAAAGTTCACCCCAGAAGACACTATTGTCGTGCATTGTTCCCCACAGAGTGTTTTCCGCGTTCGACCTGCAACCAGATGTTCTTCTACGCTCTCAGGTCGGCTTTTCGGTTTCGGAAACTGATAGCATCGAACTGATATTGATCTAGGACATTCTTCTCCGATCCTTTGCGCTTCATTTTCTCCTACGGGAAAGCTTTTAGCGACTGGGTCCGGTGATACCAATGCCCGGCTGTGGGATCTGAACACCGAAACACCCTCCCACACGCTCTCAGGCCATAAAGGATGGGTGCTCTGCGTTGAATGGGAACCAATGGAAAGAAGGTTAGCGAGCGGAGGACACGACGGACATGTTCGCATTTGGGATCCAAAAACTGGAAAGGCTATTGGTGACGCCCTAAGAGGACATACCAAGTGGATCACATCACTTGCTTGGGAACCCATTCACATGTGCGTTTCGTCTTGGCTCTATCTCAGCCCGACTGTTCTTATTCTCATCACGGTAGCAATTCTTCAGCTCCTCGCCTCGCCTCGTCCTCAAAAGATGGCACTGTCCGAGTATGGTCTCTCACGACACGAAGAGTGGAGTATACATTGGGAGGACACACTGCCAGTGTCAATGTTGTAAAATGGGGTGGCACTGGAGGAGTATGTGGTGTTCTCTACACTGCGAGTAGTGATCGTACCGTGCGGATATGGGATGCGGAAAAGGTGTGTATTCCTTATCTCTCGTCAAGCCTCCCAATCTTCAATATGTGTAGGGTCGACCGCTACATACCCTGAAAGACCATGCACATTGGGTCACCACTCTCGCCCTCAACACGGATTTTGTCCTTCGGACAGGTCCCTTTGACCACACCAACAAAAAGCCTTCGTCAGATGAAGAAGGTGCGCATCGACTATTCCCCTGCAACTAACGCTGAGGTTTTCGATTCAAGCACAACAACTAGCTAAAGCACGATATGATAACATTCTCAAAACGACACCAGAGATCCTCATTTCTGGCTCAGATGACCACACTCTTTTCCTCTGGTCTCCATTCCCATCATCGTCTCCCTCCAGCGACCGATCTACCGTCAATCCAACGAAACCGGTGACCCGTTTGACAGGGCATCAGCGCCAGGTTTGCCATGTCGTATTTTCGCCGGATGGTAGAAGGGCTGCCAGTGCGTCTTGGGACAGCAGTGTTCGTTTGTGGGAGGGGCGGACTGGTAAGTTTGTTGCGACTCTGCGTGGTCATGTAGGTCCTGTCTACAGACTGGCATGGAGTGCGGACAGTCGGATGCTGATAAGTGCAAGTAAGGATTCTACGCTTAAAGTGAGTTCGTGGCCCATCGAGAACCGTGTATCGTCTCAAATTTTGATAGATTTGGGATCTGAAAACCTATAAGATTAAAATGGACCTTCCGGGTCACACAGATGAGGTTTATTGTGTAGATTTTGTGGCTGACAAAGTCGTCAGTGGGGGAAGAGATAAGGTAGTGAAAATGTGAGTCTCTGTTATTGCTAAGTGTCCAATCTTGTACTTACCCCCAAACGCAGATGGAAACACTAGTATTGGAATGTTCCCTGCATATTGCATGATCTTTCCTAGCTTTACTAATTCATCTATTTGTTTGCATGAAGCCTTTATCCAGAAATAAACACCTGATGTACAGAAAAACTACAGACAAGGTATACAAATTACAAAACACACATTACAACACTCAAAAACACATCTCAATACTATACATTGGTATTTTCACAACAATAAAATGAATCAAACGAACATCCAAGTCCCGACAAACCCCTGAAAACAACCAGAAAACACATACCTATCTAGATCCTAGTTTCGTGTATATGAAACCAGAGAAAGTTTTCTAAGCCTGCCCATCGCTCCACCAGCGTTGTCGGTTCTTATACTTTTGCTCGCTCCGCCGCTCCCATTTCCATTTCCGCTGCTACTGGAACCAGAGCCGCTAGGGTCAGTGATCACACTCGTCGTTCTAGTAGTCACATTCGTCGGATGCAAAGCAATAGCAGGTAACGAAAATCTCTTCGACCTCTTCACAACATCTTCTCTCTTCCTCCGAGGAGAAGGGCTCGGAGGCTGGGAGAAGAACTTCACAGAAGACCGAGCTGATAATGGTATATCATCAAAATAGTGTTCTCCCGCTACGCTCCCTAAACCTACACCCTCTGATTCCGATGATTCCGGATTTTCTTCAATCGCAGAGTCTAGGAGCGTTGATAACGAAGAAGGTATTCCAGATTGGCGGCCAAAGTTCTCAGGAATCTGATGATAACTCTTGGGCCGTGTGGTCAATCTCAGACGGGCATGTCCCCGCCTTGGAGACTGGAGGTTACTTGTACTGAGTGCGCTGGCGCTGATATAAGGTCCAGGTATTTCTAAACCATCCGTTGAGATATCAGCGTCAGCCATCTGCATCAGGGCTTGAGGTTGAGAGCCTTGAGTTGGCAATGATGGCATTGACACCCAAGTAGGAAGCATGGACAAGGTCGTGTCTTTGGCTAGACGCGCAGTTCCAACATCCGATGAAAGGAAGGATGAAAACTTAGGACTGGCAGCACCTTCACCGATCGTCGGTGGGTCTACAAGTGGGAACACAGTCTCGTAGCAGGTTTCACAAGCGCGTGCTGGTTTCGAAGACGATTCCAGGGCACTGGGATTTGCGATGAAGAAGGTCTGTAGTGTGTTTGGTGAGGCCGACGACATGTAAATAAAATATGACATACTCTGCCTGAACAGGTCGCACATACACAACGCCCGCAAAGCCGACAATGGTGTCGTCTCCGTCTCCAATTAAACGGCTTCCCACAACGCATACATAGATCCGACTTCTCATCAGGTATCCATATTGCTGGTACCCAGTGCTCCACTTTCCTCCGCCTCTCAAGGGGTTCTTTGCCTTTCCTCTGATCTTCATCATTTTTGAGGAGGTCAAACTCAGAGATATCCTTGAAGCTTTGGGCGGCACGGACAGTAGCTATACGTTCATCTGATGGTGGAAAAGGTAATGCTTGTAATGAACGACGCAGGTGGTTCGTTGATGAAGAAGACGTGAGGGTGGAATTAGAGTTGATCACATTAAGTGAGGTGAGCAACTGCACTTTCGCCTGCCGTATTTCAGAGACCCAGCATGCCCTCTCGATTTCGGATCCTTTGAGCGATAATCAAGACAGTAAGCCAAGATAGGAACGCACAACATACCAGCGTAAAGCACAAAGCTGCTCTCAGGACTGAGTACTTCGAAGCGTAGTTCATCTTCCCCTGCTCGTGGTGGAACAAGGACAACCTCCACGTCAACTAATGAAATCTGCCCTTTGAAAACCCATTTTTTATCTCCTGTGCTTGCTATTCTTCTGGATGCAAGTGGAGATGGTAGGATTGATGGCTTCTTCATGGGAGGAGGCACAACACAAGAATGCCTCCTGAGGGAAGTTGAGTGTTGCTTATCGTCATGCCGCGACTTCATGAGCTCGGCTTCGCTTCTCCTGCTCATAACCAATTTGGGTTTCACGGGCGTGTGTGGACTGGAACTATGAGAATCGATTGCGGCACCGGCACTCCAGCCAAGGCTCCAAGTTCGTTCAACTTCTTCGTTGGCGAGCCATAAGAGGCAATCAGAGAAAAGGAGAAATTCACGCTCGCGAGGAGCGGAGCTACGTTCAGCTTGAAAGAGAGGGCCTCGTTTTATGAATATGCGACCTGGCTCGACGAGCTGAATCGGAAGGCCATTTGTAGAACGTTGAAGAGCAAGTAGTGAAAGGATTTGAGCCTGAGTCTGTAGTGATGTGTTCAAGGAGGTGGTGACTGAGCATATTCAGCGAGGATGATCTGTTCATCGGTGGCTGTGCTCACTTTTATTCACAAGAGAGAAGACAGAATTCAGTTTGGAATATTCAGGATCCTCTACATCGATGTTTTTGATCAAGTCTTTGAGGAGGAGCAGATAACGGGGTAATCGTTGCACAATAGTTAACAGCCAATCTCGCAATTTGAGTTTCCCACAGCAAAGATCAGCTTCCTGTTTCGAGACGAAGGCAGCGAAATCTTGATTGAATCGTGGATTGGGTCGATATTGGTTCGGAGGGGTGGTAATGTCTGTTAGTGTGGATATCATCGAGGGGAAAGACGTAACAAAGGGGTTATAAAGGGATAGGTAAGGAAAATGGGAAAGCAAAACAGGTGATATTGGAGGAGGAATGGAAGTAAAGTCATTCCGAAGATGGGTCGTAAGTGCAGAAAAGAAAGAACGATGAAGATTCCATATGTCAATGAAATTCGAGAAAACACTTGTCAGAGATGCACGATCCAGTAAAGGATTCAAGGTTTCCAGAGAGATGATAATTGGTGAAAGAAAGTGCTGGCTCTGATGTCAGTACGATGCCTGGTTGAGAGATGTTATACACACGGAGTAAATAAGTTCAAGTCCATCAACATAGCTTTTCTCTGTGGCATAAAATTCTTCCAAAACTTGTTTTCGTTTCAAAAAGTTTATATCGGAGGTCGGCTCAGCACTACTGCTGTGCCTCCTCGAATGCCACTTAGGAGATTCAATGGGAATGAGCCGAGTCTGAGTACTGTGGCTGTTTGCGGATACTAGTTTCGAGAGACAAAGATTTCCAGAATTGTGGACGGCAACAGTCAGACGAGGTCGAACCTCCTGGCCCTCGACAGACGAGCCAAGGGAAGATATGCTTTCAATGGAACTTTTTTGGAATACAGAAGGGAAAGATGGCAAGGATATTCGTCGAAATGGTTGAATGAGAGGGGCAGGCTGCAAGGAAACTGGAGAAAAAGACTCGGAGGTCGGAAAGCTTATTCTAGTGTGCGTGGTCATGCCTTGCTACACAGTACAATTGAGTCTGATATTAGGGGCAGGTCTGAGGTCAATGTTCACTGGGGGAGCACAAAGTACACACCTTGGCGCACTCACTGTACGCGTACTAGTCAGAAATCCAGGCTCCTGAGCTTAAGAGAGGCATTGGAAGAATCCCAAATCGTCCACTTCTGATCACTTGAGGTCATGTATTTGTCATTGGCCTCGCACTTAAATATCGAATACTTTTATTAATTGGATATAGAATAAAAGTCGATCTGATAGGTAAAGTGAAGTGACTTTAATCGCAAATATTTCACAGGAGAGCGAAACCTTCATCTAATGCGATCAAGAGTGGTATATAAATTAAAAACCCAACACCGGGTGACCCAAGAGAGATAAAGATAAAGAAATACAAAAAAGACCGGAAACGAGAGTGAGGGAAAAAAGAATGAGAGATGTCCCAGGTATTTACCGATGAGAATGGATGCATGCGACCAAAAAATAAACCAGCCTCAAGAAAACAAACCAAGGGAGTCGATCACCAGAACCTCGTCCTCCAAGGTTCCACACCAGCCACAGTCCTTAATAATACCACATTCGCCGTCAAACTTGAGAACCCGTTCCCAATAAACACTTCCGCTCTCTGCCCAACATACATATCCATCGCTTGTGCAACATATTTCGTCTCCCAGCCAATATCCATGTCTCGACTCGTCGAAATTTCATCCCACGACCATACAAAGTCGTAATCGTACTGACTTGAGGATCCATTGGTAGAGTTTGCGTTGGTATCCTCCGCTATGAGTTTGTTATCTATGCGAAGGGCAGATCGTTGGGCGTCAGACAAAAGTGCTGATTTGAGTTGGTTCAAAAATTCCCGATCGCCGTTGGTCATTATGTAAACCTTCCTTAGCATCTCCTTCACACCCTCATCCCCATTATGCGCCGCCATAAATCTGTTGCGTTGTTGCCTTTCAAAAATCTGTAGTCTCTCATTACGCCATTCTGTTACCGCCCTGACAACACGTTTTCGAACTTCGCCGACATCGATTAGACATTTCTGTTTATAAGCCTCTTTTATCTCATCTGTTGACATCGAATCGCGCATGGTAGTGTTTTCCATGAAAAATCGGTCAGGAAGAGAAGGCTGAGTGTTGAACCCAGTATATGTCGAATTCCAGTTATAGAGGTTATCACAATGCTCAATGAAATCACCCCTTCGTAGATGTAGAGCGAGGACAGGAAGAGATTCAATTTTTGAAACTGGAGGTGTTGGTGTCATGTCAGAGCCCGATTCATAGGAGATGGACGAGCCCCTCGATGTCAAAAAAGGTAATACCACCGAGAGTAGAGATGGTTTTCGCAAGGTGGTGAAATGGTGCTGGTTCTTTTGGAATGCATAATTGACCAGAGGGGACCAGGCAAGATCTCGCATGATAGGAGAGTGGATCAACGTCGGTATTATATCGTGCAAGCGTGCAGATCCCATGACCCTATGTAGATAACGTTCAAAAGAGCTAAAAATAAGGAAAGCAGAAATGCGCACCAATAATCGAACAATTGAGAGGTGTCTTTTTGGATTTCAATACATCTGTCATTGATACTTCGAAGTTTTTCGCTGAATGCTGACATGATTTGAAGTGCGCTTGCATCAGTGCCGATGTCACTGAGAGTGTCACGGGGATCAAGGACATAAGGAGCTGGACAGACTTTTTTGAAATATCGCCGTGAGACTGCTCTAGGATGTGTCTTGGCAATGGTGGAGTTGGAGTAGGGTTGTCCAGCGATGGGACCTGCAACCAGTGCCGATGTTGGCACTCGCGATGGAATCAACTTTCCATTATAATCAGCATACGGAGCATCTCGTTTCCAAGTATAATCATCAAAAACGAATCTGACAGAGCAAAGTAAATACCAATTGGCAAACTCGGGATAGATATCCTTACGCCCGGCCTGATTCATATGCCAACTGCGCATTCAAAACCATTTCTTGCATTACGTTGCCCCAGCCTACTCCCCACGTATGATCTGCGAAAAAGACATATTTCCTGCTTGAGTCATCCGGGAAAGATAGTGATTCATTGTGTTGTGGGAGTCCATCCTCAAAGGCGGTATATCGCTGATATAATGGTGGTCGGGTGTCATATATCGGCGGCGACTCTTGAGGAATTGGGTATTCAGACCAGTCCGGTGTTGTTCTAGACAGAGAATGGGTCCATGAGTCTGATCTAGCAGCCCACAGTCGTGTTTGGGTATGAGCAACGACAAATGCAAAGCAAGCCAATGAAAAAACGGCAACGAGTGTGAATCTGGCGTAACGACGGGAGAGGAAGACATTCGAAATGAAACTCGTAGCGATTTTCTTGTGTTTTCGAGGATAATCTGGACCATTATTGTGAGTTGGGAGGAGGGAATAGCGGTAGGACATGGTGGCTTGCAGCAAAGAAGCCTATTTTCGGCGCTGTTTTTCGTCCCCTCTTTGATCTGTGACGTAATCGATTTCTGACCGTTTCTGGTATCTGCTGCAAACCGTTGTAAAGCTATATACTCTCTGAGTTATTCATTTATATCACTTGCGGAGTACCCATTGCTGCGCAATTTCCACATGAAGAAGTTCTCTTGGCGAAAACAGGAGAACCCCCGTTCCGTTGACAACACTACTATGTTGGGTGACTCTGCGTTCGGCGCTGTTCAGAGTCTGGAGCTAAGTGGAGTAGTGATGGTCAAAAAGTTCTTAGTGAAATATGCTGAAAACCAAAACAAGACAAGGCAATCACAGCTATCTGATTTAAATTTGAGTTCCGATATTCAATCCTGAACCTTGACATCCGCATTGTCTACTCCTAGAAGTACAGGCCCCAAATCTTCGACTCTACCTATTTTGTTGTTGGGGTCTATGTTATAAGTATACAATTAACCAGACTGTGGCGTGGACCATGTGCCATTGTGGTAGGGTGACAATCTAGTCCGATTTGAATGCACGCCTGATTTTCGTTACATTCACACTAGTGTAGAAATGTCAGCAATCATTACCATACCAAACCACAATCTCACTCGGAGTAGTCCAGGAAAGACTATTGGTTCAGATTGAGGCATTCACTGAATGAACGCTACCTGAATGTTTCTGTCTTCAGATAATTACACCTCATAACCATTATCTAATTGTCCAAGTTGCACAATCGTTGAGATTCACACATGTCTTATGTTTGATTCGCCCATTCCTGAACGAGCTGAATAGAGGACGTCAAGCTAAATTCACAGTGTTGACTAAGACAGTAGCACAAAGAGGGAGAGGCCTGCGGGACTTATCCAATGGATATAAATGTCCAATACAAAATTGAAAGACCTCTTGAATCCCAAAGTCCAATCGGCTTCCTCTAAAAGAGATAGAAACATTTTTTAACCTCGGCGCGTCCTATGATACAAGAAAGGAATAGCAGGCTCGATTTTTGAATCACGCACTTCACCCCTCGTGCGATACGTGTATCATCTTTGCGATACGTTATCGATACCTCGTACATCCTCTGTGGGATATCCCCTTATGCAACACTAATGGGATAGAAGTGCAACGTATTTCGTTGATCGCGCGCCAGGAACATGCCACTAAGATGGTCGCGCCT
>Ga0153947_1000062_pt1 | contig 43241 bp, 59 predicted proteins | sample TSNJ031MetaG_FD_104697 | JGI IMG/M metagenome (GOLD analysis project Ga0153947, IMG submission 104697) | Attine ant fungus gardens microbial communities from New Jersey, USA - TSNJ031 MetaG | ecosystem: Host-associated > Fungi > Mycelium > Unclassified | place: USA: New Jersey, Wharton State... | reverse complement strand
GGGGAACACTTTCACCTGCAAAAGACAATGTGATTTTGTTACATACTGGTCTCTCGGCTTCATCACATGCTGCTTCAACCAGTCTCAATCCCGCTCCCGGATGGTGGGAAAAGTTTATTGGGCACGGAAAGGCTCTGGATACAGATCAGTTCTTTATCATTTGTACGAATGTCCTTGGAGGATGCTATGGATCCACTGGGCCATCTTCCATCGAAGCTAACACTGGTGAATCTTGGGCAGCGAGATTTCCTGTTCTTTCAATATTCGACATGGTCCGGGGACAATTCTCGCTTTTGGATCATCTGGGTGTTAAGAAGCTGTATGCAAGCGTGGGCTGCTCTATGGGTGCCATGCAGAGCTTAGCTGCTGGTTGGTTATTCCCTGAGCGAGTAGGGAATATCGTTAGCATCAGTGGAACTGCAAGGAGCACGCCTTCTAGTATTGCAATGCGGTTTGCACAACGCAGTGGTGCGCCTTCCTTTTTCTTCTATCTTAGTCTCAATTAAACAACGCCTAGTACTTATGGCTGATCCAAATTGGAATAACGGTTCCTACTACAATGGACTGCCCCCTCATACAGGTATGAAGCTAGCACGACGTAGGTCACGCTGTCCCTTACTTTATCTCTTACACATTCTGACTACCTCACAGAGATCGCTACTATCACCTATCGTTCAGGACCAGAATGGGATCAACGATTCGGTCGTCAAGTCCGTAAAGTCCCCGAGATTGCCACCCAAGAACTTGGGCCCAATCGCACGCCGGCGCTTTGCCCTGATTTTTTGATTGAAACCTACCTCGATCACCAAGGCGAACAGTTTTGTCTAAAATATGACGCCAACTCTCTCATCTACATCTCCAAAGCTATGGATCTCTTTGACTTGACATATTCCACACTGAAGGCTCTTAACATCAAACCTCTCTCACCTCCTTCCACCTTTTCTCAATTGGAATCACGAGAACAGCATAAAACATCTCATTCAAAATCCCACCCTCCACCAGTAAATCCCGCACCACATTTATCTGATCTCGCAGCAGGTATGACTCCTCTTGCTGATATACCTACGTTGGTGCTGGGTGTACAGAGTGATATTTTGTTCACTGTTGAACAGCAGAGAGAGGTCGCTGATGCTTTGAGAATGGCGGGTAATGGAAATGTGAGTTATTATGAGCTGGGTGGTGTATGGGGGCATGATACCTTTTTGTGAGTGGATATGTTTTTCTTTTTGAGATCTTGTCCTTAGCCATATGACGTGCGCTTTGTTAGGATTGATGTTCTGAATGTTGGAGGCGCGATTCGTGGATTCCTGTCATAATAGTAGGACATCTATAACCAGAGCCATACATTGGCGTGAAAAGCTATGCCAGCACTTAGATACCCAATTTAGTAACAAGTGATGTAATCGCCAAGTGGCCAGCACCATGCTCAGTCAAGATAGTCGACTGCGGACCAGATTGTGTTCAAGCATAGCAGACCTCCTCTGTATCACAGTTCAGAACATAGGACACTCAAAACCAGTCATATCCAGGCGTAAAACTTCACTCAAGGGGATCTGTTTTTCACCATGAATCGACTCTTTGGAACGTCGTCTAGCAAGAAACCAAAACCGACTATTCAGGATGCCATTGCCGCAGTCCGTCATTCTCATCTTTTACTCGCTCCTGAAATTTAGGTTATATATGTATGCTATCTCCGGCATCATATGAGGATAGACAGATACACGTATAGGCTCAATAGAAGTCAAGATTCGAAAACTTGATGGTGAACTTGCACGTTACAAGGAGCAGATGAGTAAACTGCGGAATAGTCCTGGAAAGGTCTGCTCTAATGCTGAAGACTTTTCGAACTTATTGTTAATGTCCCCTCACCCTTGCTACAATAACTTGCAGAAGGCAGTCCAACAACGAGCACTCCGTACCCTCCAGCAAAAGAAGATGTATGAAAACCAACTCGCCCAACTCACTCAACAATCATTCAACATGGAGTCCACTGCAATTGCAACAGAGAACCTAAGAAACACAATGGCGACTATGGATGCTATGCAAACTGCGAATAAGGAGTTGAAGCGACAATATGGCAAGGTTGACATTGACAAGATCGAGGTATATTTGTGTTCTCTGATCTTTCAGACTGATGATGATGACTGCTTTCCCGTCATAGAACATGCAATATGATATGGAGGAGCTGCTCGAGCAGGCAAATGAAGTTCAGGAGATGTTTGGACGATCCTACGCTGTCCCAGATGAACTTGACGAAGCCGATCTTGAAGCCGGTACGTTTGCCTCTGTACGGAATTTCGATTCACAAAATCAAGATTGATTGGCATAGAACTCGAGGCACTGGCGATGGAACCAGAGGAAGAGGAAATATCATATCTCACAGACATGAATAAAGTGCCTGATTTCATTGACGACCCACCAGTGGAAATTCATGAGGTGAGTATCTGTTCTTTCTGCGTATTAATCATAGTATAGATCATGCCCAACAGAGTCCAGAGAAGGAGGCAGTCAAAACGACAAGTTGAAGAACCCCTTCATGGTCATATATATATTTATATCCATTTCCACATTGATAAGACCTTGGTACCATGAGCTGGATGATCCTGTATTTTGGTCAACCGTAGCGTTTCCCTTCAGGAGAGTCCGAGAACCAGTCGTCCAAAGACCTGGTTTCTTCAGGAAGTGCCACGTTGATAATGGTAGATTTAGTCTGGGAATCTGCGAAAAACAATTCGAAACTCAGGCAGACCTCATAAGAATGAAATAGGCATACAGGCATGGAATGCTTCTAAACCGTTCTCCCGGCCTATTCCACTCTCTTTCATTCCGCCCCTAGAATGATATTCAAACATAGAACGATGGCAATACAGGCCACATCTCACCAAGGGGAACTCGGGTCGTTACGATGATGTGTATTGACCCAACAAAGTCCAGCTTGGATCTCAGCAGCCACGCGGTGTGCTCTGGAGAGATCCGAGGTCCAGATCCCAGCACCTAATCCATACTTGCATGAATTTGCTAGAGCCACACCTTCAGCTTCGTTCTGAGATGTGTCAGTATCAAACACCAAGCATTACGAGAAAGGTTTTACACACCTGGAATCTACGAACGACCACTACAGGTCCGAAAATTTCTTCTTTCCAGAGCTCATCTTCTGTTTCAATATTAACGATGACAGTAGGCGAGTAAAAGCTGCCATTCGAGAAATCAAACCCATCCAAATCTGAAGTACCCATCATACGGCCTCCTCCCATAATAATTTTGCCAGAAGTGCGCATGACCATGTCATCTATTCGTTTCAGGCTATCAACAGAAATCACAGATCCCATGGTTGACCTCGGATTTAAGGCTGCGGAAAACGTCAGCTCATATTGTTTTTATGAGGAAAGAAATGGGTGTTTCGTACGATTGCCCATCCGACGTTTGATAGATTCGGCTTTCTCAGTGAAGAGAGACATGAAAGTGTCGTGAATATCATTTTGGACAAGGATGCGTGTGCCAGAAACACATGTTTGACCGGAAGCTATGAATGCGGCAAATGCTACTCCATTGACGGAGGAGATGAGATCTGCATCATTGAAAACTACAATAGGTGCCTATGGCACAAGATCGTCAGAGAAAGGAGAAAAACTGAAAGGGCAATTTGGGATGCACCTTGCCACCCAACTCAGCTGTAAATGAAACAAGATTCCCACCAACGAGACTTCCTACATTGCGTCCTGTACGAGTCCCAGCCTAGAGGAGGACTGATCTCAAGTCTGAGGGTAAGAAGCTGGAGATACAGGCTTACGGTGATATCAACTTTTCGAATGAGTGGGTTCTGAACGACCTCTTTGCCTGTAATGGGACCCAGTCCTGGGAGAATAGTCAAAACACCTTCTGGCACTAATGGGATTCTTTCTCAGTATGAAGCCTCGGATTTGCTAATGCGAAATCCTCACCTCCTGCTTCCGTGGCTAGCCTAGCGAATTCTAAGACGGTTATGGGTGCCAGCTGCATACGTCTCTATCAGGGTCGGTGGTGATACCAACATTCAGATGAATCTACTTCGGATGGTTTTACAATGACACTATTCCCAGCTGCCAACGCTGGGGCGATCTTTTTGACTGCTATAAAAAGCGGATGGTTGAATGGCTAGTGAAGGATTCGTGAAAAATCCCAGCAGGAGATGAGAATACGGGACTAACAGTAATCTGAGCGACTACGCCTAGAGGCACACGTTGGACATAATTCAATAGTTTGCCTTGGGTAGGTGCAACATAAGCATTCATTGTTCGAAGAAGTGCTGCATGATAGTCGCTGGAATCAGAGTGTAGCGAGGACACAGAGTGCGACAGAGTCATACGTACAGCCATTCTGGAATTCGTCCCAGTTGTGCATTCAATTCTCGTATAGTCCTCCCTGTTTGCAAGGATTCCATTTGGGCAAATTCGGGTGTTCTTCGTTCCAAAGCTCGGGCAAGACTTGAAAGTACTTGTGAGCGATGGATAACCGAAGCTTTTGACCACACTCCAGATTCGAATACAGCTTGCGCATTCTGAATAGCTATTTTGACGTCTTCACTCGTGGAAGACACAACTCTGCGAACGAAATTAAGTCGCGCACGAGGAAAGCTGAGACACATACTGGCAAAGCTCTTCTCCGGTCGCAGGATTTACCACCGAAAATCTGCAGGTCTCAACCATGTATCCAAAAGGTGATTGACATTTAGTTCCTTACCGCCCTCTGTCGCCCACACTGAGATCCACATAGGGATAAGGACCATACTGCTCCTGGTGGAAATACCGCTGCTGAAATTGTTACTGGATGGACCAGGATGTATGTCATACTTACAGCTTGCATTAAAGACCTTAATTGAATTCTGCTACTCCTCAAGAACATGGATGCATTCACACGGCAGGCGTTCTGTTATGCACATGCCATGTGACTGGCAATGCTTGATCGATGATTGCGAATGGCTCGTGACACGTCGTGTCAGGCGACTGGCATGTGACTACTTTGCAGTGTTCGTGTAGAACAATAAACAATACAATCTGAGACATCCTTGTCCTAGTCTCTCAAAGTATAATGGTAGTAATTCCAACGGTAGCAACGAAAGATAAAAGCGATCCCAGCCCACAAAAGACGGCGAGAGAACTGAGGGTACATCTTGCAGTGAGAGTGTGACAAACGTGCGCAAATATCTAGACTGGTAAGGTCGAGGCGTGACACAATTTGAAATTGGTTCAAAATGATAAACAATAACGCGTAGTCCACGTGATCAAAGTTTCCCGATATATTTATACTTTTGACCCGTCTTTTTTCCCCATCACTTTTCTTTCCCATACTTCCCCCACATATAATGTCTCTCAGACGCTCATCCCGCGCTGCTTCAACCAAACCTGTTATTAATCCTGCTCCTGGAGTCGCATCTAGGCCACGGAATAAACGTCCAGCTTCTCCAGAGAGAACTGATGGGTCAGCTCCCAAGCGTACTCGTATCGCTGCCCCCACGAAAAAATCAAACAATGTACCCCCTGCGCCTGCTAGGAAGACTCGCAGCACTACAAAACCCGTCGTAAGGAGGACTCGGGTCAAGGCCGAGGGAGCCGACGAGGTCAAGGTGAAGGTACCTAAGGAGAAGCCTACTCCTCTCCCCCAGTCAAAGCCTTACTTGAATGCTCTACCTGTTCCCCCCCAACCTACAAGGCCTGGTCTTGTTACGTTCGCCTGGGGTGCTGGCAACTTCGGTCAATTTGGAATGGGACCTGATGTACTTGGTGAGCTGTCCAAACCTAGGCGAAACCCATGGGTCGAGGAAGAGATTGCGAAGGGCACTTTCGGTGGCGAAGGCGCTGGAGTTGAGTCAATCGCTGCTGGTGGTCTTCATACCCTTTTCGTAGATGAGAAGGGAACTGTGCGTTGGTGTCCTCCGTCGTGATGCTGTTACTGACTGTGTATTAGGTATGGTCTTGTGGAGTCAATGACAATGCCGCTCTTGGTCGCATCACCACCAATGTTCCTGACCCCGACAATGAAGGCTCATTCCTCGATATCGATGAGTTAATTAGCTGGCCAAGACCCATCGAAACATTAGTCGAAGAGAATTTTCGTGCTGTACGCGTAGCTGCCGGCGATAGCATCGGTGCTGCGATCAGTGATAAGGGTGAATTCCGCACGTGGGGAACATTCCGAGTGGGTCTCTTGTTCTCTTTTCTCCCAAATATTATTAACAGTAATTCAGGGGGTGGATGGCGCCCTCGGCTTTTCCGATGGCAAGGATAAACAAGATCTGCCTACCTCGATACTTGATCTGAAATCTACACCTGGTGACTATGAGAAGGTCACCTCGGTAGCCGCTGGTGCCAATCACATCGTCGCTTGCACTACGCATGGGAATATCTATACTTTTGGTGCTAGCGAACAAGGACAGCTTGGTCGGAAAATATTGGAGCGCCGGAAGATCCGCGGTACTCAACCTGCGAAGATTAGTCTTGCTACTCGTTCACGAAAAGGTGTTGACGTTGGTGCTGGCTCCTTTCATTCCTTCGCCATCGATAACCGTGGCGATGTTTGGGCTTGGGGCCTAAATAATTGGGGCCAAACTGGCACCGGTTGGTCATCGCCTCAGAGTACAGTCATACTTCAGCCCAAGAAGGTTGAGGCTTTGAGTGCAGAGAACCTTGGATCGGACAGGGTGGTCCAGGTCGCTGGAGGTGAACATCACTCCCTTTTTTTGACGAGAGAAGGAAAAGTCTATGCATGTGGACGCATGGACGGAGGACAGCTCGGCTTAGAAGATGACAATTCTGCTGTCGTTGACTGGAAGTTGGAGTATGAGAAAAATTTCAAGGAGCCATTACCACAGTTTCTTCCTGAGCCAACACTCGTCACCTTCCCCGATATGGATGATCCTATTACCCAAGTTTCCTGTGGTATTCGCAACAGTGCGGCGGTGACCAGAGGCGGTGCCCTTTATAGTTGGGGACAAGGTATGCAAGGTGAACTTGGCTGTGGTGACGAAGAAGAAGTTCGAACACCGCGAGTTGTCGTGCGCAAGGAAGGTGGTTCTTGGACCGCCCATGCCGTATCCTGTGGGGGTCAACATACTAACGCTCTTTTGAGCAAGAAGACTTAAGTAATTCATTCTGTCCAAAGGGTCCGATCATGATCATACCTCTGTTTTATCTCATTGTAGTCAATAGCTTTCTATTTGCTTTGCTTGGTTTAAAATTTATCCTTATCATTTGCGTAGTCTATCAAGTAGTCTATCAATTAGTCTATCGAGCTGTGTTAATTTTATTTCTGTTATTTTTCAGGCTTTTGGTGCTGCATCATTTGTCAACCGATGTTAGAGTGTTGTTCTAAGGTCAGTGACTCTACCATACCACATTAGTCAGTCCTCAGTTCTGACACACTAAAGAACCAGCTATGCTTGAGAGCGCTCGTGGAGATAAAATTTTTAGTGGCGAAGCACCGTTTCCCAGCCCTGAGTTAATTCAATTGTAGCTTCCCATGACTGTATCTTAGTGTATTTCTTGGGATAACAAGAGACTACATTCAATCGGAGAAGAACAAATTTTGTTACTGTCTTGGCGATACTGAATGAGGAAAAGTCTTGTCCAGGAGTTGTACTTACCGTGCCTGTTTCAGGGACGATCCGTAGAATGGCAATTTTGGTGGGCTAGAAAGATTCTCCTTATTCCAATAGCACTATTTACCCGAATCCGGAGGTATCTATTCATCTCTCCCCTTACTCGGCTCACTATCTACTGTCCCTTTTATCCCTTACCATGTCTCTAAATAATGAGGTGCGATTGTCCTGTGTACGCGTAAGCTACTGATCACATTTTGTAGAAGTATACCTTCTTAAATGCTGACATCTTCATTTCTAACGAAGCAAAAGCAATATTTGATGATCTCCTCGACATGGCGAAGAATCGGAATCCAGACGCGTTCAACATTTATATAAATAACGGTATGTTTGCAGCACAAAACCGACGCCACCGTCCAAAGATGACATGAGCTCAACATTTCTTATCAATCTGGAAACATTCACAGACTACTATCCTCAAGCCCTTCACGACCTTGTGAGAATGGCACTGGTAACCATCTATTCAAAGGTCACCAATAAAGATTGGAAAAGGGCTTTCTATACAATCGAGGGCTTAACCTTTTTCTTTGAGCTTGAATCTGTCTGGGCGAGTGAGTGTTGTTAATACATTTCCTTCGAATGCCTTCTGATCATCCGCTAGCTTGTTGCGACGAGGAAATCACGAATGCCACAAATGACCTCTATGGGGCTCTCTTACTGGAGATTCTCAAAAGTCTGGAAGGCTCGAACAGCCTTTCTCCAGGTATCTTCCCCAACCTAGAGAACGTGCTTCACTCAGCTTATACCTTTGGCGAAAACATGGAAAGCTTCCATCACAAGTCTAATCACCCAGCTATTTGCAAGGCTAAGGCTCGCACCTTATTCAAAGACACTACAACGACCGATCAAACACTGTATGAGGCGCGCCTTCGCGGATACACGGAGAGCATCGAAGATGCCGAGGAGAAAAAAGAGTTTCTAGTCAGCGTGGAAAAGCATGTGAAGAAGACCAAGGCGGCAGGGGATGTATGGTATATGAAAGGCAGGATCGTGGAACATGAGATTAAGACGAGTGATCTGGAAAAGGCATGGAACAGATGCAGGCAAGACGCACCCATTGTGCCATCAGGAAGTTGGAAAGATTGGGATCTGACTAAGTGGACCATGGAAGACAAAAAACGGTTCTCATTCTGCAGCAGAGATGATGACATTTGATGTAGTACTACCTGAATGTAATCCTTGTCCTCGTTAAGGATACCTTTGCAAATTCGATAGTATGTATTCTGCTTGTCGACCTGAATTCAAAAGCCAATCAGATATAAGTAACAGCAAGACGGCCAATGATATAGTCGCCAGCATTGACTGGAGGGTATTTGTGCTTGTCTCCACAATTGGGTAAACATGCAATGTTTGCACTGAAATTCGGATTGCAGAAAAATGCAATGGATTGACGTGCAGGCGTCAACGTTTCTTCGACATTGATCTGTTTCGCAGGAGGTAGTACAACACGATGAAGGGTCGAGCGTAGCACATCGTTACTCCAACGGGCTAGAAGGTCTCCTACATTAACAACGATCGTACCTTCCTAGGGCAACTTAGAGATCACAGGCAGCATAGACAAAGGAAGGAAATCCTCACGATAGGTGTTGCCGGAATGAATGTCCCTGTATGGTGGTCTTTTACTTCCAATCCTCCCACCTGTAAAACAAGGTCATCAAACTGGGATAAAATGAATGTTACAGCCGCTAAGCATTCATAACATACGGAATCTTGGAACAACAATGTCAACGTCCCGTAGTCTATTAAACACTCATGTCAATGAGCTGAGAAGGAGTTTCAGTGTATACTCACCACTATGAACCCCAGCGCGAGCCTGTCCTTCACCTCCCAATAAGGTCCTTTCCACAGGTGGATAGGACAGAAGTCGTAAATTATGACACTGGTCGTTGATCTTATCATTGAAGAAGTGTTCCCCAAGGCCGAGTCCGAGTGCGATCGAGCGCATTACATCGACATGCAGATTGTGACATGTCTGTTGCACACAGTCAGTCAGGTTGCGGTAATTACACTTGCATTGTCTCGGTAAAGTCAAGACACACCTGATAGAAATTCAACATCATCTGCTTGAAACTTGGAACATCGGCCTCGCGAGGCCACATGTTCTTCCATTCACTGTCCCAATCTCTACCTATCTCCATGGACTCCTTGAAGTCGGGGGCTTTGGCTCGAAGGGCCATGATTTCATCGGGAATTGTAGACTGCGTCACTCGCTCCCGGCCAACCTTTACATAACCACGATTTGAACGTGGGTCTTCCCAAGCAAGTGACGACTAAAGATAGAAGAACAGCGGTCTACTTGAGACAATCACACATCCGGCGATATGAAATGTACCTTGACTTCACCGGGGAGTTTAAAGAATTCAGCACTCTAGGACTATATTCATCAACACGGACGATGGCACAGATAAATGAACTGGCTTTCTGAAAAGTAGACCGAATCACATCTGTGCGGTTTTGAGTCGTACAACAATGTTGAAGGGTTGCTGTCGACATGTAGACATACCAGAAGAAATACCATGATTTCTAAGATAAATGAAACCGCTTTCTTTGAATGCAGTGACCAATTCCTCAGCCGTTTGCTGTCTCCTTCCCGGACGTACTTCATTCTTGAACTTGGAGAAGTCGATGACTGGGATTCTGAAGGTATTTGCATTGGCTGCAGCAGTAGCCAGTCGCCTTTTAGTGATGACGCTAGTTATGCTAAGAGCATGATTAAGAGCAGGCATGAGAAGTAATGTGAGAAGAGTCAACTGTTATATGACTGTGATGATGATGTGTGATTCACATACGTTCGAAAAGCGAACGACCTGATCCCCTCAGCTCAAATCGGCGGAAGATTGTTGTCGAAACCAGAATATGACCACCACACATACACCTCGTGCGCTTCAAATCATCGTATTTAATAACCTGAAGTGCTCCTGGCGAAAATTCTTACCCAAGTCTTGAAGATGCCAAAGACGAACAGGCAAGAGTCTCCTTTCAGAAATTACATCATAAAAAACCATATGATGACGTTTCTGTGTAGTTCTACTCCTTCATATTCATTTCATGGGTCGAACTCAAGCCATTCCAAAGATAGCGGGTAGGTGAAGAGATCGTGTCGGCCAACACGTATACATTCACCTCCTAGGCAGGGTGGACGCACCTATCACGTCCCGAACTATGCCACAAGGTTTGACCACGCCTACTTCAATCCATTTTACATATCACAGGTTGACAGACCGACCAGTTACGCCAATGAAAGGTCGCACCTCATCTCTGTGACATTTGACGAAGATAAAAACGCCAAGAGAACAATTGTTGTCCTTGTTTTTATGTTTCTCTTGTTCCTAGGTTATTCAAGTTCCGTTTTCCAAAATCTGCAAGAATGTTTCCATGGCTTTCGATCCTCCGACATTTTGGAAGTCCAGGAGCAACTAAAGACACCCATCCGCACGACTGAAAGCACTGGACCATTACCTACCGGATCCCCAGGCAACCCCCGTACTGAACTTCCCCCAAGTATTGTCGACAATGCACAAACAGGAAGTACAGAAATGGGAAATGTCAACGGTATACCTGCGACTCTGAATTTATATTGGGACGACTTAAAGGGTGACGCACATTGTCTTGTGTATGGAATACGAAGATATACTGCGCGCCTGCGAAATGTGCCGTTCTGGGCCAATCGTACTCAGGCATGTAAGGAAACTGTAATTCAAATCAATGGTCTTGACCTTCGCTCTCCTGACCGATGTGAGGTTAAGGTCTGTCATTCTGCCGCCTGCATGGCAGCATCTGCAGCTAATGTCTATCCAGTGGCCATTTGGAGTTGTTAAAGGGCATTGGAATATCAGTGAAAATGATTGTACTCCTGTGTGGGGCAAGTTCACTGACAAGGTACGCCTTTAACTGGCATTGGAATATCCTGAACTAACATAAGGACTTTCTGGCCAGGGTTGCATCAAGAAAGATTCACAAAAGCGAGTACGTTGGGGTACAAGGTTTATCTGGTTATTATGCTGAAACCGTGGCTAAGCTTTTGCGTTCGAGGCTTCGGAACATCAAGAAAGGCGAGAACAGGAGGCTGTTATGTGAGACTGCACCTGCACATGTTGCAGGCACATACCGCTCCATGCCAGATGCGTGCGAGGACCAGGTAGGCCTATCCGACCTCTCCAAGATCCTTGTTCACACATGCAAGGGGTTCTGGGGGACATACGGTTCCTGGATCGTAGAAGATCAGAAATGTTGATTGATGATGCAAAGCTTAGATGACACAAAGTATCAAACATACTTACCTATTGTATTTAGTTTTCGCACAGCTAGCGCGGGATCATGTATATTTATACGTACTAACTATTTGTGAAAACCAGGCGTGTTTATATTATGCAACTGTGGATGGGGAGCGAAGCCGGCGTAGCACTGCTGTCAGTGTCTTTCCACCATTAGGGCCCCACCTAAGAAGCAGTTAGACTCGTGGAGTTTACAGCGGAGATTGACCAACTCACTCTCCAGCAGCAATTTCTTGGCAACATTGTTCAAATTCCTCTGATGCTGAAACTTCTTGCCATTTCTCAATGACGTAGTCCTACATATTTTAAGATATAATCCTTTTTGATTGCAACTTCAATACTAACCTGCACTAGAATATGGAGCTCGTCCCATGTGGCTGTTGCCAGTAAAAGAGCGAAACTGGATTGTGGCGTCATTGTTGCCATCATATGCTCCAGAGCTAAGTCAGCAAGTCCAGGCATAGTGTATCTATGTGCCACCTGATACATCGACAACGCAGATGCAGGAGGTGGTTGAGGTGCTGGGTGAGGGTGGGGGTCAAGAGTTGACATCAAGGATGGCTGTTGCGACCGAGGCGTGCGGGGGGAGATGGGAAAATGTTTGGACGGTGCCGCTCCAGCATAACGACTCGGGGAAAGGCCAGATGATTCAGGTTTCGGTCTTGACGGACTCGATGTCCCACCAACGGGTACGGGAAGAGTGCTGGTACCTGGCATTGGCCTACGGTTTCGTTGGGCTGAGGAGCTGGAGGATGGAGATACTTTTACCATAGCCGTCCCAGAGGTAGTAGTATTCATGACAGTTGTCATGGCGGACTGCCGGAAAACCTCTGACGTCCTGCTAGCCGATCTACTCACATCAGGCATGGTAGTTCCGTGGCTTTCGCCGCTAGTTGCGCTTCTAGCATCCATCAGTGTCTCATCTACGGAACCTAATAGAGTTTTCCAGTCCCATTCTCCATTTCGAGATGCAAGCCATCTGGCGCTCCAACCCGCACCTACACCCTCGACGGCAGCTCTCGGATCATCTTGCTCTCGAAAGAGAAGCCAGTTGGTGTAGCAAAACTTCAAAAGCCAGTACATGGTTTCAAAATCTGCCTCTTCGACGACTACAGTATACACCCTGCGTTCGCCGCTGGAAGGTTCTGCACCCTCTGCGAACGCCGACGACAGCATGGTTGCAAAATATTCCGACCTTCTAGTCAGAATATCTGAGTGAGCATAGATAATTCTTTTTCTAGCTGTTGTTGCTGACGAAAATGTAGAATGAGAAGAGCTGGAAGAGGGTGGTCGGTGGTGGAGTCCGGCTTCAAGTTTCGGACTTTGTCGAAGGACATTGGAATGTATTTCAGGGTTGAGCTTCTCTAGACAAACGAAGCGAACGTCTCCAGTGTCTAAACATGCATGAGTATCAGGCTTTGGAATTTGGCAACCACTGACTGGGATTGTCCAAAGAGGCCTCGAGGCCATTGAGAAGATCTCGTGGTACATAAGCAACGGAAGGCTGCTCAGGTATATACGGTCCAGCGGGTGAATGAATTTGGACGCATATAACAAAGGAATCGGTTTCTTGTATTCTTGAGTTCTGCAAAAGCTCAGACAAGGAAGGGAGAGGGCATTCTGAATGAACAGATCAGTCGCTGAGCATAGAAGTCTAGACAGATTCTCACCCCAAACTTCACTCTCTTGCCTGAAAACCCAATCACGCTGCCAGAACTGCCAAACCCAGTCTGCTCGTAAGTTGCAATCGTCGACTCTGGTGTCGTGGCATCGAATGGCTACCATCATCGTAGTGGCCATCTCATACTCGCTTCTCTGGGCGAAATCCATCATTAGAGATGTCAGGTATAATGATAGCGTCTGGCGAGTTGAATGTAGCGTTTCTTCACTCAGTGGTGTGCAGGCTAGAGTAGTGAACAAACGCTCCGAGACCTGCGCAAAATGTACATACCTATCTGAAGCTTGTATTTGTCTCCCATGATTGGAGACTGTCTCAATATTTCAAAATCCTCCGATTGGCTTTGGGTGGCAGTGGCACTTTGGCTATCTCCTTCGACAAAATCGCGCAATTTATGTACATCCAGCACAATCCACTCGAGTCCCTATCAAGTATCCCTAATATATGAAAGTATGAAGTGACACACGAGTACTCACCATGAATGACCATTGGCGTAAAGCCGAGTCTGTCTCGACCAAACCAAGCATCGAGGAAATAGATCTCACCCCAGACGCTATTACAGACGATTTCCAAGGCAACGGCGTGCCACTGGAACTAGGCGTGGAACTTGTCCCCCTTGACGGCTCCCAGCAATGGCTAGATCCCATCATGCTAGAGGCTTGTGAATGTCTGAAAGATGTTGACGTGCCGCGTGGATACGACCGCATCGACCGTGGCCAATCATTTCGAGTAAAGCGGTTTGGAGACACCACTGGTGATGAACGTTGTTGATCAGACATGTTTATATCCAAAAGTAGATGTCCCAATAGTAGAAGAGCTAGCGTGAGCACAAAAGCTCAACACCGTCTCACACTATCTTCTATTTTCAAACTTGATCGTCCCAAAACAGAAAACAGATTAACCTTGTGGGTTACGAGTGACTTAAATCGAATTATCAAAGGGTACTCGAAGCCATTGAATAATCGAAGGTTCAATGTTCAAAATCAATTCACGTTCTGCATACATATCATCCAGGAGACCACGTTACGGGAATCTTGACGGCCCTCTATATCTGAATGTAATTTCATGTTAATTCAGTAAGTCTCCCAATGGACATCTTTCAGTACTTTGCGCATTACTGTAAGTGCCTTTAACGGATGATCTTAGCCGGGAGCTATATTTATGGAGCGTACCTTCCCAGTGGTGGAAGCCCTGTTTACGCTGGAGGTCACCAAGGGGGTTATGCTTGTCCCTTAGAATATATCTTTCAGCTTGCTCAGTATCTGACTCCCGAAGAAGAGCCAAGTTGACTTCACGACTATCCAGATCTTTGAAGATGAACTTTCGTAGATGAGAACCTAGTAAATCTGATCTCTTGGGTTTGCGGAAGGTCAGGGGTAATTCGGAATTGGTGCAGAAAAAAACCTAAGTTTATAGCTTATGGTAAGTACGATTCTGAGTGGACACATCACTCACAATATTAATGAACTCGTGATCATACTTGTCTTCATCAAATGTGTTCATCCAGTCATGGAACGCGCGGCACTGTTTGAAATTGTGTTCGAGAGTGTGCAAAATCATCTTTGAGGAATCAGAAATTGGGACTCCAGCAAAGTTCTGCTGAGTTCTAAGTATCCAGAAAAAAAACACAAGACAGAAACAGCTGACCACAACGAGTATGCCTTCAGTATTCATGATCTGCTTCAGATTATTCCAAAATTCCGTCGTGAAGATATGTGCGGGAACACCTCCACCGGAGAAACAATCATGAACAACAATATCATACAAATTTTCAGGGCCGATCTCCCGACTCCTCCGCTCTACAAATTGGCGAGCATCTTCAAGGAAAACGTTCCAAGGACCGGGATCCGGGAGCCCAAACCATCTACGGGCAGCATCATATACAGCAGGGTCGATTTCGACCACGGTTGTATTGAGACCATGTCGGATGAATGCAGCTGTTGAGAAGCCAGTTCCTAGTCCTCTAGTTCCCGGTCAATAGGGTATGGAACGAGGCGGAAATTTTAGGCGTACATCGTTAAGGCGTTCTTCCATTCTCCAGTTCTCCCAGTTTCGGTGCTGTCTACTAATCTTGCGGCTTCTTGCAATGCAAATGTACTATAAACGGTATCACCCAACTTTGCTCCGTAAGAATCCTCAATGAGCGGCTCGTTGTCCAAGGCGACAGCTCTATCCTTTGTCCAAACGCCCCCAAGAAGTGAGTGATCTGCACGAAGATACCTCACAGAGTGCATCGAATCTTCCTCGCCACGAGGTGAGGGCAAAGTCTCACCGACCTCAATCAATCCAGTGACAGATTGCACTGCAGAACGAATTTGGAGCTTGCCGGTGGGATGGGTAAATGTTTCACGCAAAGGATGCGGAAGAATGGGATTAGTGAACTGAAGACTTATGATGGACCATAGGATAGTGAAGGCAACGAGAAGGGTAGTCTTGATCTGGGTTGGAGAATATGATACCTTCGGGGTTAGTTTCTTTCCCCTCTTTGATTTAGCGGAACCAGGAGAGAAGTCAAGGGATAAGATAAAAGTACTAAAAGCTAGTGTCGCTAGTGCCAGAAACTGAACAACACAGATAAACGATGTCATAGATCCAATGGAGGGAACCCTACAATTTGACTTTCTGACACGCTTCTCAAAATTGCAGCTCGAGGCCATATTTCTTGTGTCAGAAATTTAGTGATGAAGTACGTTGCACCTGCTTTAACAAGTCGGTAATGTGGGGCAGAATTGACAGTTCCAGACTTAGGTTCTTCAACAGCCATGACTACCATCATCAAACCATCATACATACCTGAACCAGAATGCTCGTGAAGACGAATAGCAGTGGAGCTACAACAGCTGCATGAACCAGTGCAGGGCCTGTGAGAATCCATCCTTTCCTTGCTGTCCAGACAGCCATCCAATAAGAGGCATTTGGAGCAACTGTCAGGAGAAAACCAGCTGCCAACCAATTCCAACTTTTTCTTGCTCTGAAAGGACTGAGAGTGGAAACTGATATGGCCATAAAAGCCACTGTATTGAGATGATACAGTGTAGGATATGAGCCATATAGCGGGGTGAGGATACGTTGCTGGGCGAGCAAAACTAAAGAGATAGGCACAAGCGTCGTAAGAAGCACCCTTGCAATGTTGAAAACGGGTGCTAGAAAAATACTGGTCATTGCAGGAAATCTTTCGCCAAAGGCTCAGCTAGGAATTTTGCAAGGGTGGAAGAAAGAAGGTAAGAGTCAGCATTGCAGCAGTTTTCATCAATCACTGAATTGACAGTCAACTCATGAGCCTGGAATTTGAGCGTGTGTGTGAAGATACAAAATATCACTTCTAATCAGTCAAGTTAACCACTTCAAACAAACTTCACATTATTTTGTACATTTCTTCAATGATTTTTACGAACACTCTGATTACTGCAATCTCCGAACAACTGAGAAAGGAGAAAACTACCACTGGCATACAAAAAGCGCAAGACCCAAGGAAATAAACAGTTATATCCTAAGTCAGCCACGGCAGATATAATGTCATGATGACTCGGAGATTTTACGCCGACAAGAACGGCGCGGTGGATCGTTATGTGCAGAGTCATTTTCTACAGGAGGAACTCTTCTCTTATGAGATGCTGTGCTTGCTGTCTCAGTGGTCGTTTTTTTGATAGGTTCCTCCCCGACATTGTGGATTGAGGTTGATGGAAATTCTTCGGTATGGGTTGCTGTCTTCCCCCTTTTGCTGACTCTCGAAGATTCAGTCGTTTTTGGTATCGACTTAGCCTTTGTGGAATTTTTTCGAGGCTTGAGATCGATATCATCCCATCCACCATTCTGGGCTAGCAGGCAGATCGCATCCCATGCCTTTGCCTCTACCCTTTGCACACTGAGTCGACCCCGAGTAACGAGATCCATACCTGTACAGATGTCAAAGAATGGTGAATCCTACAAGGCGATGCATTCACCTCTAATAGCCCTTACACCATCCTCCCCAATATATTTGATCTCCTCAGGAAGGACATCAGTTGCCGCAGCTGCAATATGACGAAGGAGTGCCAGAGGAATGAAATGCTTTGCTCGTGCAGTGAACTTCAGGTCCACCATGTACCATTTTGGCTTATCCTTGTCTGATTTCTAGTGCACAGATCAGACCTGGCAAGTGTCGGGATGCCTCTACTCACAGGATCATAATATGGGTGTGACCTTGACTGTATTTAGGATGTCTTGTGATCGAGAAGGGTTTCACTCTACTCACGAATCCCAGGCGGTGTCTAACGAGCTATGGCTGAGCAATTGCCGCAGGAATAAACTGGACAATCTGTGACTCACAATCTACATATGCCGCTTTAGCCACCTAAAATATGAATGAAGCGCAACATGAGAGAAAACCAGTATGAGTCACCCACCTCTGCGAAGGCAGCGATTCCTGGGAAAGGGATAGTTAATTAGGGAGATCTCTGTCCCTTATCCACGCGGACACTTACCTGGATTTCTACAGTTGGAATGATAAAACACTGCCTGGGATGCATGAGTGCTCGAAACGGATCACCCATATATAGAGTTCTCCCCTTTTCCCCAACTTGCATTTCTTTCATCAGATTCCTCGCTTCGTAATTGCGAACTCCTTCCCAGGATGACGTCTTGATACGTTCGAAATCGTCCACGCTGAACTGCCTCGGAATGAAAAATGGGAGGGAGAAGAAACCGAATGTGAGTTACTTTGACGTCTCTCCCCTTGACTAGACGTGAATCGGGCTCTGCCTTGAGTAACCAATATCTTGTAGACATGTTGAGGTGGTATGGAGCAACACAGAACGGGTTGCGCGCCAACTTGTACTCCATTTAGCAACAAGCACACACATTGAATTCTAGACCACATGCTTAGACAGAAGTTCAAATTCCTTGTAGTCATGTGAAGAGCCAGCTACAGCCTTTGCCGGCTCCAAGCTACGGCTAGAGGCCAATTACGGTTCTCGTCATAACAATTCAAGAGGCTGTGAGTCGATCGGCAGGTGATATGTGTGCTATTTTTATACATCCCCATATTTAAAGACCTCTCATCGACTCCATCTCCACAATATCAATGTCCAGTGCCATTCATAACGGCAAGACTCGCCTCTCTCCCGCACCTCCTATCAGTGAAAATGACGATGTTGTTGATCATCTTTCGCCAGGAGGTAAAGTCCTGATTAGCCCTCTTGACATAACTATCCCCTTAATGTCGTTCCTTACCAGTCACTGAGGAACACCGTTCTCTTGGACAAGAAAGGGCTCCAGGAGGAAAAGCACATTTGATCACAGTTCAGCCATTGAAACGTAGCGAGATGCAGGTCAGCTTCAGCTCAGCTTCTCTTAAAGTACAACCCTACTTACTAATCATTATATAGCCCTCTTACGCCCAAAACTTGGGCACTGGTGAGGTTGTTCATGGTGTATACGGTTCTCTCCTTCAAGGCCTAGGAACATTCCTTGGATTTTTTGGAGCTATTCCGTGTTGCCCATGTCCCAACCCATTCCGCGAAGTCTATCAAGGCATGGTTAATGCTCCCATGATTCCACGCAGTTTCTCACACTACTTCTAGGGTCCGTCGGGTTGGTCTCGCGCTTTGGCCAGTTTTACAAATCTGTCGATCCTGGCTTAGTTCAAGTCAATGTCTGCACCGAGTCTCTGAAAATAGTGGATGTCAAGATCCAGATAAGCCCCATAGGAAAGCAAACGGTCATGTACGTCTAACACAAATATGCCTATAGCATTGGATGCTCAGCCCCATCTAGAACCAGGGATAATGTTAACGTTGAGATGTAAGTGTTTCTCGACCATAATCTCAGTTCAATCATCTCAAATATTTGATTACAGTGATTCTGTCATCTATTTCCAAATCACCAATCCTTACCGTGCTGCATTCGGCATCTCTGATCTTCGTCAAGCCCTCGTCGAGCGAGCTCAGACAACTCTCCGACATGTCGTGGGTGCTCGCGCTGTTCAAAGCGTAGTTACTGAGCGTGAGGCCATCGCCTATGAGATCGCCGAAATTGTTGGTGACGTCGCTGACAAGTGGGGTGTTTCAATTGAAGGCATTCTTATCAAAGATATCATCTTTAGTGCCGAAGTTTCAGCTTCTCTTTCCTCTGCTGCCCAACAAAAGAGGATTGGTGAATCAAAAGTCATTGCTGCTCGTGCTGAAGTTGATGCTGCTCGCTTGATGAGGCAGGCAGCCGACATTTTGGCCTCACCCGCAGCAATGCAAATCCGACAACTCGAAGCTTTGCAACAGATGGCTAAATCTTCTAATAGCAAGGTTATCTTCGTGCCCATGCAACTACAGAATGATGTCACTCGCCACTTGGCGGGTGCTAACTCTGAATCTGGAGTCATGGATGTCCTTAGGAGCGAGACCGGGGATTCTGCGGGGATAGGTGGTGCAACCCGTGTAGGACTCCTTAACAGTGTTGCTAATGTTTAAGTTGGAGCACTTTGGTTTTCATCATGCCAGGTATATTGATCCTGATCCTCTCATAATTTTGGATTGTTCTGACCTGTAGTTTTAGCATGCATTTTAGTGTTATATACACTCAATTCTGTTCTTATGGCCGACTATACGATTTCGTCAACTTTCAGTGGACTCATGAACGGCGCCTTACGATTCGTACGATTCTCAGCGGAGAATATAGTTCCTGCTACCAATTTATGTCGATAAATTAGCACTAGTTAAATCTAATCCAATATATGCAGTACTTGATACAGAAAAAAATTGTCAATTACGATGAGCTTGCAGCCTGCATCACGAATAAATTCGCACAGATTCCCTTAGCAACTACCGCTGCACCTACATCCCCTAAAGTCTTCGACACTGAAGAACTCACAAATCCACCAGCTTCGTTAGTTATCTGTTGAAGTTCCACCTGATGCGATTCAACTGCCATCCGGCGAGAGCGGCCGAGGAAAATAGTGATCGTCTTCGAGGGATTCTGAACCAACATCGTCGACGACAGGTCGACAACTGCCCGAAGGGGAGTAACCGACGTTTCAACTGCGAAGCTGATGCGAGAAAGAGCCACAGTCAGAGTGGGATTGCAAGTTTCCGAAATCGTCGTATATTCATTCCATAGGATATCGTCAGCGGTGTTGGAAGCCATACGGAATTGTGTCGTTTGATCTCCATATATAGTATCAGCGGTTGTCAGCGTTACATGCTGAAGTAGAAAAATAGGAGATGGGTTCACGCTGAGAGAAACAGAAATACACTCACTGTCGTCATATTTCCAACGGCCGTCGCCTTGACTTCCTCTACAATGCTCGTACGTTCCAAGCCCTCCGTTTTCACCATGCGAACAACCTGCGCAGTAACCAAGGGGTTGTGGCAAAGCTGGACAAGGAACGTGAGAGCAAGACGATCATCAGGGCCTCCAAAGAATGGAAGAAAAAAATGGTGCTCAATGGATCCTGGCTCATCACTGAGCCCACGATCCACAAAAAGCGCAACATCACATGGTGATTTCAAGAATATTCCCCGGACGAACTCTGAGTAAACGACAGAATTTGTCTGATCCTGTATGTGCACATTTGATTTGTGGAAAACGCCATCAAAGGGGTTTCGTGCTGAGTGCTGAGAATCGCTTTCATGAACAGAGGCGCTGCCTCTTGACCAGGGCAAAATGACCAACTGTGATTCCGACTCCTGGACACGTCTGACAACCGCATCGGGATACTCAGTAGAATCCACAACGGAAAGACTTGCTGAGACGTTAAATTTGTGTAATGCACCAAAAGTGCGAAAGATAGAGACTGCAGGATCATTGTGAAGTAGTGAACTGGCTTCTTGAGATTTGAGAATCGCGGACATGCGCGCGGACAGTTCAATAAGACGGACAGCGTTAATATGAATAGATGCGTTAGGATGGGTAGGCGAAGTCTTAGAGAGACCAATTGGGTCAGATGGTCCAAGGGGATCAGCCTTCTCATCGGTGGATCCAGCTGGCGTCAGAGTTTGCGTCAAATAAATATTACTGACAAGCTGTGAGAGCATAAACGCAGCGGGAAGCTGTTCAATCTTGGTAAGGACGACGGATATCCTAGATGTAAAGCCGTCATTTGAAGATGGGGCGCCACCATGCCGCGATTCCTCTGAAACAGGTCCATTTTTCCGTCGGACTACGTCATCCTCGTACACACGAACTCTTTCAGGGTAGAAAAAGAGAACGAGAGGAGTAGTCACTATCGTGACTAGTAATGCATGAACAACAAACATTGAGAACGTGCGAGTGTCCAAGACACCTGCTGATAGTCCAAGATTGAGCACAATGAGTTCCACCAATCTGAGGCCAGTTTATAAGCACAGAATCGAGTAAATATCCAGTAAACTCACCCCTTGCAACTCATTAAGGATCCGATTGCACCGGCTTCTCGCCAGCCAAAACCAGTTATGAGTGCAGCGCCTCCACACGCGATGAATTTTGAGAAAAAAGAGACAACGCAGGTGAGGATCGTATATCCCCAAGTGATGCCATTATTCAAGAGGCCGAGGTTTGTTCGCAAGCCAGATAGGGTGAAGTACTAAACACAAATCAATTGCTGACACCTCCAGAAGTGGTTTTTTACGGACGATAGGCATCAGTAAATTAGAGACAACGTCCTCCAATCTCTCAACAACCGAGATTGCAAACCCATTTTCATGGGGGATGATCAGACCAGTCAAGAAGCCCCCTGGAGCAATATCATACAAAATAGCTGACATCTTTATGAGAGATATTTACCAAAAATTGCATGAACACCGATCGAATCCGTAAAGAAAGCAGAAATCAGGACCAAGAGGAGAGTAACCGTCATTGCCGCAGTAGTCGGATAACCCTGTTCAATACTCGCAGTTCGTCGCAAGAACCATATATAGGCCCATCGTATGGGATACAGAAGGAGAAGGATATATCCGATCGAGCAGAGCAAGATCCATAGTGCAGTCAGACCTGAAGAAGCATTGAGGAGGGCAACGGTAAGTGCTAACAAGATCCATCCTACGATATCATTGCCTACGCCGGCAGACAGGGTCACGATGCCGACGGTTGTATCGAGGAGTTTCAGTGCAGTTAAGATACGACAAAGTACTGGGAATGCGGTAATGCCAACAGCGACAGCCACGAAGAGGACGAAATAACCAAAGTTGATAGACGGGTCGACAAATTTATGGTAGATTCCAATGGCGAGAGCGGCGCCCAGGCCAAGAGGGAAGATCAGCCCCGCTGCAGAAACCAAGGCTGAGGCTGCAGTATTTCGTTTGATCGCGCGCACATCAAGTTCAACTGCCACGATGAAGAGAAAAAAAACAAGTCCAATGGTGCTGGTCAAATTCAGTAAAGGAAGGCTTTCTGAAGGGAATATCCTTTGTTGAAAATGAGGAATTCTGCCCATGATAGTAGGACCGAGTATAATGCCGCCAATAACCTCTGAAATAACACGCGGTTGGCGTAATCTTCCAAGTATGAGTCCAAGAGCATGGGTTATGAACAAGATGATGACTATAAATAATTCAAGAAGCAGTCCTGCCAAGACTATGACAACTGACCAACTTGGATGACCCATAGTCGAAATGGATCTGAAGCATTATAGTTGACTGGGTTGTCGCCAGAGAGAATGCCGCCCTTCGATAAATGTTTGAAAGGCAGGAGTGTTTTGGCAGGCGCAACATACCTGCTCCACAGCAGCCCTAGAGAATATTTGGGATGACAAGCGGAGTATATCTCTGGAAAACTGGCCCATGACCAGGTAAGGAAAGAAGGGGGCCAAATCATGTTTCAAGATATAAGTATGTTGGCTGACACTAAAACGGTCACATCGATCGTAGCCCGGTTATGGTGTTGCCTAAGATGTCACAGTGTTGCTGGATGAATCCTGGAACCTTAATTTTTTTGATCAAAATTTGTAGCGCGGTGCTCGGTCACAGTTCGCGGTAAAGTACTTTACTTTACATTGAGATACCCTACAGAAAGAAAAGATCTAATCCCAAAAGATTTTTCAGACAGAAGCAGCAAAAGAAAGGGCGCTAGTCCATCCGAAAGTGCATGGATTGTCCGTTAAAGTTCTTGATGGTTGACCTGTTGGATTCTGGATCTCATGCGAGCCTTCGCGATGCACAAATGATGAGATCAATCCTATTGTTCTGTATATTGATATTGGTAGCTACGTTACATGATGAGTATACAGGTATATAAGTAGTGCAGTATGTTTGTATTCACCCATCCGTTTGTACCCTCCCCCGCTCGTATTTCAACATAACCGATCTTTGGTTTTGTTTTTGTATGTGAATCGTCGACAAGTGTTCATAATATGTCTAGTCTTAATGTCACTTAATCCAAACAGACACGAGCCTTCACTGTTGAGTATAAACCTTTCCCTATATTCACCAATAGGAGCATGTTTTAAGATGGCTCTTGATAAAGAGACCAAACAATGTGTCTGAACCGCCTTCCTCCCCTGAACGACAGTTGGATGGATGCATTTTTTCTTATTGATCCTAAAATTTGCTTGTTCAAGACATCAAGGGAACATGAAGGGGTCAGGGCCGTTAAAAACTAGTGCTTTTTGCATCTTCATCAACTTTAGCGTGAGGTGCCACCTGGCTTTGCTGAGGCAATCCTATTTAAATTCAATAGTGATGCATTAGCTACCTAGTCAGACCCCCGACACAAATATTTGGCAAATACTTGGCATGATCGAGAAAAGTAGAAATTTCCGTTTTGATGATAAAAGTACTCAACAATCCATGAAAATAAAAAGACCGAGATATTGATTGCCGGAAGTAGAGATTGATTCCTTGCATATTGAAATATTAATTATGGTAATTCCCAGTTCACCGTCGCAGTGAATCGCCATGCATCTAAATAAATATTTAAGTGGGTGAACTCTACTCTACATTGCGAGCACCCAGATAAAATAACGCATCAATACAATGTGGCTCCAATAACTTGGCCCCGGGCATCCTTTTTTTTGAACCGCGTGATGCAAGTTTTCTGATTCAGAGTTTCTGTAGCAAGCAAATTAGTGCTAGGATGCAGAGGGCCTAAACAGGGCGTAACGTCAGGTGTGTATCTACAGAAAGCATGTGGCCTAAGGAGGAAGGTGTGGGCGAAGTTTGCTAGCAGACGGCAGTATGTTCATAGGTGTTGTTATTAGAAAGAAAGAAAAAGTGAATCAATATATATCTATTGTCAATGATAGGTTTTTGTCGGATGGGGGTACGTGACGCGAGCGATGCGACTAGGAAGGCTGTGCAGGAATTAAGGTGATACTGAGAGTGCTTGAATATAGCTATGAAGTCCTTTATATTACAGTTCCTGGTACACCGTTTCCAATAAATTGAACATTTGACCCTACTAGACCCATGGCATGACATCAAGAGCATGTATCACCGCATTTGACAATTGTGTTTGCTAGCATTCAGATCGAAGGATCAATCCAAGTTGGAGCTTATTCCGGGTCTTACTTGCGTAATAACTAGGTTTCTTGGGTCACGCTAAGAGTCAGAGCTGCAGCCACGACAACCTGAAAGTCAATGCTGAACATTGACCAAAACAACATGTTCTACATTTCACGTACCACAGTGCACACATTCAACAATTGTCCCTTCTCTCACTTGTCCTTTGGGTACACGGCAGATGCATGTGGACCCTTGATAATTCATATCCTGGAGATAAAAGTCAAAGATTGTACAGAAGCTAGCAGGTCTGAGGAAACGTACCCTCGTTTGTACACAGCGGAGGCAGCATAACTTTTCGTAACCCGTTTTCTTCCATTTAGCTATGAGGCTGTGGACGAGATATGTCAGATATAAGAAGCAGGTTCATTACACTTACTTGGCATCAGCATAACCCTCCTTGAGCAACCAGTCATAAAGCTCTCTAGATATTGCTTCACGCTTGTAGTAGAGTTCGTATATGTAGCGCGATCGTGCATGTGAAATGCGCATGATAGGCCAGAGTGATTCAGCTTTGCGTTTGCCTTCGTGCGATTCATTTTCTGCATCCCGCATTTTCTTTGCGTAGTCATCGAGAATCTATGCGAGGTTGGGTAAAAAGACAAAAAGAGACTTTTTTACTTACACTATCGATGTCCTCAAAGCCCTCAGGTGGCCGCTTAGTCCTAGTAGTCTTTATTCTAGGCATGGTTAGAAGGTGTTAGTGGAGTGTAGACCCCCGTGTAGACCACTTTGATCAATGATTATATAATACATGTTCATATAGTTCACCACCAAACCATTAAGCTTTGTCTCAAACTTGCAAAGTCCGTAGTTTTGTGCCTCTTGCTCGTGTATGCGGACCGGCTACTAGGTATTTAGCTGAAAATCACCTCGGACAAGCTGTCCACACACCTTGAAACGGCCTTACAATCCTTCTCGCCATGGCAGTCTTTGTTCGCGTTTTCCGCCTCGCAATGGTTTTCTTCAACGTCTATGACTCATACAAGATTCTTAAACTCCCTCCGTCTTCGGTCTCAAGCAAAGGGAAGCCAAGTTTACGAGCTATGTCGCAACGGAAACGTGGCATGAAAGGTTGCTTAGCAGTTTGGATCGTCTGGGTAAGTGAAAATCGCATTGGTCGCTGCATTTTGTGTAAATTCAACGCATTAGTCTTGCTTCATAATCTATGAGCGATTTGCCGAAGCAATTATCAGTCTCTTCATTCCGTTTTATGACGAGTTCAAGTCTCTTGCTTTGTTGTTCTTGATCATGACCCGTGCTCGAGTGAGTTATGCAATTCATTGATCAGATCTATACTTATGCTATGACGAAGGGGGCAGAGCCCATATACCTTCATTTGATTCGTCCTTTCCTCAAACCATACACGCCAGCGATCGATCAAGTACTTGATTTCGCGCAGCTTGTCGGAGACATCGTTTTCGGCCTTGCTGTTTTTCCGTTCGTCTACATATTGAGATGGTGGAATTCGAAGTTTGGCACAGTGTCAAAATGCTCGGATGTTGAAACAGACACATCGTCGTGCCCCATATCCTCGACTTCCGGGATCAAAACTCAACCTCCGACCAGCCATGCCTGTAGTTCAAAGCCCATGAAAGCAACGGAAGGTCTAGTTTCGAAATCCCGACAGCCTGCGTCGGGACTGCCACCAGGACAGGAGAAAGCGCCAGTGAGTTCAACTACTTCATGTGTCTAGTTGTAGGTTTCTGATAACATGTATATCAGGTTCGATCTGGAGGCAAGAAAGCAGGTATCTCTTCAAATGAACCGACTCCAAATGATGCCACACAACTTGATGGACTGTTCAAAGTGGACGAATGGCGGCAATACCCAGCTTTTCCATCAGCTTACCCGCCTACACCCCTCTTCAAACAGGCACAGACCGCAGTTGTGACACCTGAACCTGCGTCAACCTCGCTGTATCCTCCTATTCCTGGAGAACAGGATTTTCTTCAGTCGTTGTCACTGCCGCATGATGACTCGAACTCCAGTCATGCGGATGACAGGGGCAACGACATCGGAGGTCACGGGGTTCAGCTAGAAGAGTCTCAGAACATTGCAATATCTGTCATAAATGCTGACAACAGTAACGCATTAGATGATCCTGCACACAATGATACAGATGAATATGAGTCGGAAGATGAATTCAACATCACCCTTCGTACCCCTGATGCACCCCTCCGTATCCTCACATCACTAGGACCTCCTCTGTCGAGCGAAATCTCGCCTTTAAGTCTCCCAAGTGTAGGCACTCTGACAACAGTGGACGGAGACACTTCGTTATGCACGCCTTCCACCGAGTCTCGTGTCTCCGAGGATGTTCCTATAAATCCATCAACATTTGTCGGCCGTAAGCGAGTACTGCAGCCAGCTTCTACTGCCACCAACATCCGCGTTCGCAGTTCTCATACGATGGTCCGCGGCTCCACCAGGATAACTCGTGGTAAATCACCTGCCAAACGTCTAGTCGTAAGTCAGAGGCGTCTCGTGCGTCCGAAACATCATGTGTTGAGCCGGACACCTGCGGAGCTTTATCCTCCCGAACCTGAGAATGAGCCACCCACTGCCGGTCCCTCCTTTGAAAGTGAAGAATCAATCTCGAAACGCCGTCGCGTATCGCTATCACCCCCGACAGCGGTGCAAATCACGGGGCCCGCTAGACATCGTGTCGCAAGAGTAGCTCCCAAACACAAAGTTTCAACTGTCCATCCTTCTACCCGTACATAGACTGAGTTCGCCGAGATGCAAAAGGACTAGCTGCCACATTCCGATGGTCTATTTGAGGTTATAGAACAATCTTCACACATCAATGTTCTCTCACACACGCTTTCACTTTCTTGAGGATTCATTTACTTTGTTATGTCCAGCACCGCTTGAATGCAAGTATTCAGACACTACTGGGTACTATCCCCACCATCGATACATGTAGAGAACCCGAGCTTCGCACCATTTTTTTCTCCTTCAAAAATCTTGACTGACGTTGCTGATCGTCGCCCGAGGCGCAGGTTCAGTAGGATATAATTCGAGAAACCTCCCCTTCAACGGATTGTGGAATCCATTATCTATATCGAGTTTTTTCCAGCGTCCCAACCAGTTTTCTGCCTCCTTGAATCAAATCGAACTCGGAAGTTCCATAATAGTTTACAGTTGCCACTTGTGTTCGGTAATTTCCGCAGAGAGCTTGGTGTTGATGATTTTTGCGAATCAGTATAGTCATGGTTTTGATCGTGTCTCTCTATCGTGTGTAGTCTATACGATCAGGAGGATTCGTAGTAATTATTCAGACCTGTCTAATTGTTTAGTCATTTGATGGTTTCGAGGGCTTTGCGAAATCGATGTAAACATCAGTCTAGCAGTTCTCCAGGTTTTCAGAATACCAACAACAACGATATGCCGGTTCCCTGGGAAGCTCTCATTCCTTTTGGTATGCTTTGTACCTTGATATAGTACCGTTCTCACCGTTCTGTTGTGCCCCAGGTCTTTTAACTGTCATGTTCGGAGCTGCCGGGACGCTGCTGAACGTATCGACTCGGTTCCAAAACCAAGGCAAGGTAGCCTTTGACTCTTTCATCCTCTTGATGTTGTGTAAAATACGTTGAACCTCTTGTTGTAATTTAGCCCCCACGATACCACATTGATAGATGGGATGAGATGATGATGCAGCGGGACGAGCGACTGACGGGGCACAAACGGGGGCAAACGGTACGCCTGTATATCTCTTCGCGTGATAGAAGTTGACTAGGCTCATTCTCTCATCTAGGATAACCCAGTCGCTTCTGAAGCGTTCGCAACGAACAGTGTTTACTTGACACAACGCACTTGATAGAGAAATGTATCTAATTCCCACCGGCACGATCCTCCTTCTCACTATCAAAACCCTTGCCATATCAATTTTAGAACTGGGCAAGGATGTAAACGTAAAAGAGTTCTGGGCTTATTCGCCGAATTCGCATCAATAAGCAGACCGGAAGGTAATGTATTCCAAAACTGATATCCCCGTGTATCATCCATGCTCCTCTGCGGGATTTACTATTGAAGTTGAAGTGCTCGATTCCATGAACGTGTCTTGGCATATGATAATGCAATCATTCGAGTTGGTGGTAGGTGGTTTTTCTAGCGTGAAGAATCTCAAGCATTCCACCTTCAAATTTGATCAAAGGCCTCGGCATAATTGTGAATCAGATTATATTGCCATGCACTCAGAAAAGTGTAATGTTTTGGCCACTGTTAGCACATGACATTTTTGAACCAGGACGACACATCTACCGCAGCCTTGCTTGTACTGGAGGCCGTCACTAGAATGTCATCGATGAAACCGTAACGTTGTCCTTCCATGGTTTTAGCAAGTCGAAACACATCTACTGTATCCTCGGTTGAGAGACGAGATTCAACGATGCTCAAAATGCACGAGAGTATGAGGCCGTGCTTTGAGACTATCCTGGCCGACTACCAGCATTGATACATCCATTAAAGGGAGAACAATTGATGCGAAGCCAGAAGACTTACAACTGTACCCCATGCAAATGATTTATGAACGGTATATGTGAACTCAGGTGTTTGACCATATGCCCAGTTCCAACTCTGAACAGTCGATTGACTCGTCTTCAAAACGGCATTGTCATCTGGACTCACCAGTAGCTCATTCATTCCATTTTTGATATAGTCAATTGCTAGAAGGCTGTCCGACTCATTGATTTCTATCACCTGGAGATAAGCTGAAAGTCAGTTTTGGATGTGGAAGACAGCAAGCTTACTTCCTCACTGATGTTGTATTCCTTGCAGAACTCGCTGACAACAGCGGCAGCAAAGGAGGCATGATCTATGTTCGTATATGATTGTTGGATATTACAAACTGGGGAGCGAACTGAGGCGACACCCTTTGTTACCATCGTTTCCTGTTGATTTACAAAATTTTAATCGCAATGTCTGAATCTGGGAGAGCTAAACAATATTTCACCTTGTTAGTTCGCAAGATGTCACCTAAGTCATTCAGACGTGTAGAGATGAGCATTGTCCCATGGTGATATGCTCGCGTGTTAACGATTTTGTATGCAGATCCTGAAATGTGAGGACAAATACGAAGGTCAGGCCTTAGAAGAGACCTAAGACATGAGGGGACTCATCTTGTCCTTTCCTATACAAATATCATTCCGTTCATTCATACAGGCATCGACTCCCATGGAGCGCACCGCGCGAAACACGATCTGCGCGGTGACGTGTCGATTGAAGGACTGCCGAGGAAGATGTATTGAAAAGTTGGTGTTTCCTAGGTCCTAGGGAACACAGCTATCTCTAAGCCACGAATGATTTTTGGAATCTAAGGTGCAAGACCATACATGATAGACTGTTCCTCCGCCGCTTCGTCTCCGGATGAATGGGGCACCGGGACGCGTTCTGAGGGCATCGAAATTGATTTCCTTCCATGGATTTTGATTTCTTCCGATGACTACACACGGGTCATCACGGTATATAAGTAGTAGAGGTTCATTCGGGTTCTTATGTCGAAGTAGCCTGTTGATTCCTGGTCATCATCTAGAGCCTATAAGTAAATGTTATCCAGACCAACCAGTCTTCGAAAGTCAAGTTGAAATATGGATTCGTAGATTTAGAAACATAAATAGAATGCTGTGGACTCGTCGAGGACGTTAGATACCGAGAGAAAAGGCTGTAGGGTAGGCTATTACGAAGAGGAAGTCGAAGAGTGCGAAAGAAGAACATTTACGAAAATCATCTAGTTGTGCTGACATTGTCACTATCGAAACAAGGCATATCTTTTCAATCCTCTTACGATTCTTGAGCTCTTCAGATACAATCCGAGGGATTGTTCAGGCTGACCCAAACTTATACAGAAATCACAATGTTCTGCGCTACCAATGGTAAATGATAGAAACTTTGGCAATAATTACTGTGATCTATTTCTGTGTAGACCGGAAGACTGGGCTCTCTACTTCGTGGATGGGTTTCTGGCCAGCTGGTGAACCGGGAATGGTCTTTGTAAGACCCTGCCAAAGGAGCCTGTTCAGCTTGGGGCTACGTGGAACCTGAAAGGACATACGAGCTTTTCAAACGCACAAGCATTCAGAGCCCGCTCTGGCTTACGGCAGTGATAATATTCCTATGCAAGCTTTTGAACGTACTGCAAGGAATATCATAGCCATAGTTTTACCTGGTTATTCCGTTCCAGACAGTTCCAGTGAGCCTCAAATTGCTGCAAGCAGTTTTCCCTCATCTTGTTAATCCTGATTACAATAGGTCAACCTTGGTGGTCCTGCTATGTTTTGTGAAGCACTCACAGATCGGTCGCACATCTCGTGACTCTTCGTCCTTCCTTGAGACAATGTGCCGGATCACGATTCTCATTCTTACAGAGCATAAAGTCCTCTATATGAGATGAATGCGACCATACAGCCATGCAGGGCGAGGACAAGTCATTACATACCATTGAACTCCTTGCAATAAGCACCAATGAAGAAGGCAGCGCTCTTGAGGGGTGCACTTGTAACGCCGAGTTCAGCAACCTTGGGGATGTCTTCAGGCATAGGAGTGGGATCTACATATTCCTTGCTAGACCGTGCTCCAGGTTGGAAGGTGTTCATGGTTAACACAGGAGTTATACGGAAAGAGGTTTCTCTAGGTCGCGTCGTCCGTTTCGGGAAATAGTGGGAATTTCACTCGCCGGAGTTTTCCCAGTGGGATTTTATTTTATTGTAGTGATCATCAATCAACTAAGGTGTCTTCCGTTCACCATGTCTCGTCTGTCAAGAGCCAACCTCAAAGCTCGAGAGTCCATTTTCACTTCAGGACCGTCCATACACAGGGCTGATCCAGTGGCACAATGCCCTCCTGACTTGGAAGAATGCGTGGCAGCCATAGAAGATTGCTGCGAAGAGGTGTGGAATACCTTCACTTCGAGCTCTGACAACAGCTCTAACTCAGATACCTAGATGCGTGAGGCCCAAAAACTCCTGAGAAATGGCACCCGAGACCACCCAAGAATTATGAAAGTCCTGAAAAACGAAAGAGCACGTCGGAGGATCTTGGTTGATCTAGTGCTCTATTGACCACTTTTTCAGGTTTTCTTACTTGTCAACGAAGACACCATCAGGAAATATAAGGCTGACCTTGCCGATGAAGTTGAACCAACTATCGTTGAACTCATCGAGCGGGCTGAGGATGGGCTAAGGACACTCGAGAAGAAGGAAGCCCTCCTAAAATCCAAGGTAACTTTGTGATGACACTTCGTTGAGGAGATTGATCAACATCGCCAAAAGCTGGAGAATGCACATACGCAACCAAACCAAAACGTAACAGCCTCTCAAAAAATGGAGGCCCGCCGTCTGCAGCTTCTTAAAAAACAGCGAGAACGCCTCGAAACTGATGTTCGGGTATTAGAAGAAGAAATAATGCTCTTGGTAAGCCATATAAATCACTAGTCTATCCATGCTTCTCATTTTAAGGGCCGCAGGAGGCTAAAACTACCAGGAGGAAACTATGATTGTAGAGCATGTTGAATCTCCCCGATTACCACCACTTCTATTTTCGTCCCAATCTCCAACGTTGATGGTCCACTGGCTATTTTGGGATGCAAGACGGCAAAGCCATTTGCACCGTTCAAACTTGCAATGCGACTAGATCGCTGACTGCCTGTCGAATATGCCTTCAATCCATCTTGTTCAGCTCTGATTATCACGCGGTGGAATTCAGTTCGGGGATCTAAAGACATGCAGGATTTCAACTAGGGTTCCGTGTCAATGGCGATGAGAAATGTATCGAGCTGACTACCTACCTCTGCCATGACTCTCGGCAGCTGACACAGATCTGAAGGCCAGCCAGCTAATTTTCGAAGAGCAGGGAGTACGAAGATGTGGAATGTGACAAGAGCCGAGGCTGGGTTTCCAGGAAGTGCAAACAGTGGTTTTTCAGTTCCTGCCACTGGGATAGTCGCAAATGTTGTTGGCTTCCCCGGTTTGATGGTAACTCTACCGAAATGTATGGTTCCATTTAATTGTCTCTCGATGACAGGTTTCAGCAGATCTGTGGGTCCCATGGAAGTCCCACCTGTCGTTATCAAGATATCAGCACTTTCGATCCCTTTACGTATAGCATCGACATGTGCATCAACACTGCCAATATCATTATAGTTAGCTCGGTATGCAAAATCCGCTTCACCACATACGTGTCGGATATAATCCCCAGGTCAACTACTGTGTACCCCAAACTTTCCACTGCGGCTTGAAGTGAAGGTCTGTTGGTATCAAAAATACCTCCCCACTCATCCTCTTGTCTCCCCGATACCGGACCATGCAGATCAACTATCTCATTCCCTGTACTTAGAATACCGACGATTGGCTTCTTGTACACAGATACCTCTTTGCGTCCCACGAATGCCAGGGTGCCAATTTCACCACCATTTCCGCATATGCGCTCTCCTTTTTGCATTACTAAGTCGCCTTTGTGTACATCTGACCCAGGGGCCCTGACATTTTCTGAGGGAGGCAGTTGGGTGAGGATCTCAACCTCTTGTTCTTCGCCTTCGAGGTCTCCATCAGTGGCATCGAAACTAGACACCAATTTTGTATCTTCAACCATGATAACGGTGTTGGCACCGTTAGGTAGTGGGCCACCGGTGTTGATACGGTAGATGCAACCTGTCGGAAGCGGTTGGTCAATCGGGTGATTTCTCGAGCTAACAACCTTGTAGACCGCAGGAGGATCCGTTGCTAATAACAATCAATAATAAAATCTCCGCTCACAAGAATGCTATTGTAAACTCACAGCGCAAAACATAACCATCTACGCTTGTAGTAGCTCTCAGAGGGACATCTTGGGAAGCATAAACGTCCTCAGCGAGAATATGATTACGAAGATCAGGATTGACCTGTATGCTTTGAGAGAGATGATCAATCGTGACAAGATCAAAAAAATACATACTGTGATCTTGTGTATTTCAGGAGGCTTAATGTTCTGGTCAATCAATTCAATGGCGCCCTCAAAGGAGATTAAGGGATAGGGTGAATGACGACTCCTCGCTGAAACTACAAGTATGAAGTATGTGTTTTTAACACCTAGTCTGTCTGAAATTTCAGACTGACACTTACCAGGAGCAGAGGGATCATTAGACTTAGGTTTAGGAATTTGGTGGCTATGGGTACTGTGGTGATGGTGCTGGTGATGATGCTGGTGATGACTATGTTCGGGCTGACCTAGAGAGTCTGCCAATTTCGCATGACGATTACTTCCAGTACCCCCTTTGATAAGTTCCAGAGCATGGCCAACGATATCCTGAGTGAAGAGTGTCGCAAGGATCTCCCTGACAGCCTTCACGCTACCAGGGAGTGTAATTATGAGCGTATTCTTCCTTGTACCTGCAATCGGTCTAGAGAGAGCAGCCAGTGGAGTGTGTTGAAGTGATGACGAGAGTGCAAGATGAACAAGTCCCGGAGCTTCTCGATCGAGCAAAGGCTTTATGGCCTATATGGTGAATATCATTAGAAACCCTCAAGTTGACTTTGCTAGAAACGTGCTTCAGGAGTCAAATCTCTTACACCAAACCCAGTTCCGCCGGTCGTGATCACCCAATCTACATAATCTTCACCATCGACCCAGTTCTTCACAACGCTCTGAATCTGATTGACGTCATCAGGCACGATCTTGTAAAACTTGTCCTGGACCCCATCCTTGCTTGCAAGTCGATAGCTATCGCGCATTTTGAGGATATCGATGATAGTTGGGCCCGACAGATCTGCAGATGCATCTTTTGAGGCCGTATCGCTGACTGGCAAGGATCAGAATCACCAAAGCGTAGCCATCGATAGCTTGTATTCAAAAACAGACCTGTAAGAACTGCTACCTCGAAAGTTGGCATCTATGGTTACTTGGTAAGATTACAATGCTGAGTGCAATCAGTGCGTTATGAATGTAGGAGAGGCCGATTTAGACTTTGAGTAAGGAAAACTTTCTTATAACACAAGCTCCTCCAGCTGATATACTCCAATCGCCATTCCAACCTGTTCACGTGCCTCTTGCCTACATTGCCTCCAATCCTTCTTCGAGCCCTCATCAGCAACATTTCCAACCTTGCCCATTTCAGCTTTCCTGAGAGTCGTCGCATGAACTTTTGCGAAGCCTTCAACAAATCCTCGAAGTTGCTCTGTACAAGACATTCCCAGGATTTCAGATTCAATGTTCGCTTTGAGATTTTTGAGCAACTTGTGTGCAGGCGGATGCTGGATCAACACAAGGAATGAAGCATCCAGGAGTGACTGGAGGAAGTCCAAGATCTGTGGACTATGAGGAAGCAGTCAAGTTAAAAAGATGAGATCGCTACCTGAGTCATGGTTGGTAGATGATCCACCGTTTTTGGCCTTGCTATGTCCTTCTTGACAACAAACACTCCATGTTTTTTCTCGGTGTCGTGCTTGCTGGGCACCAGTTTCACTTCTTGTGCTTGTATGTGTTTGAACCAAGCGTACAAAAGGTGTGTTATCGGAGTTACAGCCTCCGCTGACCGCAGGTAACAGCGAAAAGCGATGGTGAGCTGGGAGCTTGTAAATTGTCTATGTTTGAGCATTGATGCAAGATATCCTGAAAGTGAAGGAGCCTGATCTAATGTTGATGACATTGAGTCGACCTGCATCGCGTTTGGGTCGATTGTCACAGGTTGGATTGGATTGGAGTTGACGACAGTACCCAGGGTTTCAATGAGTTCATTTTCTGAGAGGTCAGGGACGTGTCGAAGAGCGAGATCTATTGATGGCTGAAAGGGACAGAGTTCTGGTGAAAGCAGGAGACCTTGGTTTTCGAACGAACATACCCAGTCATTTCTCAAGCGTAAAGGAGACAAAATTCCGCCGTTAAGCATTGAGCTACGCACCACACCTAACTCGATCACATGCCGAACAAGATCAAATGAGTACAGCGGATCGGGGGGTTTTTCGGGTTGAATAATGGCTTCCATAATATCTCTAACGAAATTATAATCAAATATGACCTATTGATAGCAGGAGTCAACCAGTGTTCTTGATATTGGTCAATACTGACCTCCGAATCATTTGCTAGCCTTTCTCGCTCTTTCTCTTCCCATTCCTCGAACAAAGCCTTCGCAGCCTGTGCTCTGTTCTGTTCAACAGCAGCCCGTATGTCCATGATTATTTTTGCCTTAGCAGTATCCTGTGGTGCAGCACTCTTGCCTTTTCCTCCATTCTCAATTCCTACAAGCCACCTCGTACTTGCACTGACATGACCTATGGCATTTGCAATTGTTGACCTGGCAGGGACGCTGTATGGCACGACATAGATGCTGGATTTTTTTGGTGTTTTCCCATCTGCAACAGATGTCGACTGGGATAGCACAAGGATGGCTTGGTGGTGCCCTGCATGCGTCACCCCTGTACCAGAGGAGACTAGAGAGACAGTGATAGGAGAGTTCTGTGTTGCGAGGGACGATGAAAGTGGAAGGATATGAGAAGCAAGGAGACTAGAATATTGTGTGTCCCACAAAAGAAGTGCGATTTCGTTTTGGAGAGTCCGGGAAGCAAGAAGAACGTGTGAGGAAGTTAGCGCAAGCAGGGAAGGTGTGTTGGTTGGTGACGGTGCTTTTTTCTGAGACTGAGTCTTTTTGATGGATGAGGCTCGGGATGGGGAAGAAATGAACAGTAGATTGCGGAGATGCAGCGGCGAGGAGATAGTGCTGATAGAAGAAGGGGTGAGCGAAAATGTATGCCATGAACCCGTAGACGCTATCTGAGAATGAGAATTGTATTGTGGCATAGAGGGACGTTTCCATACAAATGGTGTTCAAAATTCCTGAATTGCTGAACGAAGCTGCAACAATTTCCTAGACGGTGTCAAGATTGCGCTTAGTCATTAGAAAGAAGCATACTGTATCGTCAAGTGGTACTCCATGCGCAAGCACACATTCAATCGAATCTTTGGTGTCAACGCGATAAACCTCGATGTGAATTGAAGCACCGCGTTTTCGGAGTAAAACAACGACCGCCCCCTCAGATGGCGACGCAAGGAAAGAACACACTGTCCAGGAGAAAGTACAGGCAAAAAGAACAATGCACTCGTTTTTCTCCTCTTGGAAAGCTGAGTGCGTTGTCTTCAATTCCAAATCCGTCGTCAGTAAAGAGATGTCTCCTGTTGGCGAAATAGCAAGGATCTGATCCGGAAGACCTTCACAGTCATACAGTCCAGCAACAAGATGTGGAACCTGTTCTCCTGTGATTACTGGGCATTCTTTCGGGAGCCAGAGATTCATAGTCCAACTCACCTCAACAGCTTGATGTTGGCTTCTTGAAGTCGAGGAAGAACCTTCAGCCAACAGACGGGAAGGATCATCGCTCCATTTCCAGATAGTCTTTCCTCGATGCGCAGAATCGAGGTCTGAGGATGACGAGATCACGGCGAAGGTAGTATGGATTGATTTTGAGGGTAAATTCAAAGGCGCGCAAGCAAACGAAGTAGAAGGACCGAGTGTATGTGAAATAATTGGATGAAGAGTAGCAATCTTTCGACTCAGTTCAACGTCGACGAAGAGAGATATCAGAAAGGCAGGACTTCACATACGTCCACTACATGAATCCCATCCGATTGGGCAGCAACACTCACAAACCCGTCCGAGCTAGCGCTTGGTTTTTGATAACTTGCACAAACACTTGCTTGTTGCAGTCGGTTTTCTGACCCTGATCTCGATTTTGAAGAATTTTGTGTGACAGAGTAATTTGAAAGCAAGAAAGGTTCATTTATGACCGCAGTAGGGGCCATGATGTTTTGTCAAATACAGAAGCCTCTAATTTATTTTTTGGGTCACGTGGGTGTAAAATCTAGTTCTATTTTGGGCACCTCGCTCAACGACTTCCGTCATGTCCGTCCGGCTCCTGTCCCGAACATTTGCCAAGTCTCGTCCTGGGCATACTATTTGTATATTGCACAGGATTAATTTATTGAGAGGAATAAGAACGTCATCGGTTCGGCAGGACCGTTCCTTCACAAATCTCCTTGCAGATGAAATACCCCCCCCAGTGCAAGTTAGTTCTGTCACAGAGAACGGCATCATGCTGGGGGATGGATTGTTGTTGTCCTCCTCATGCATACTACATGATGGAAGTGTTTTCCTCTGGGATGTTCCGCGGAAATTGTGGGAGGGTTGGGAGACTGAGCGTTTTGAATTCTTTGAGTCGACAATACCTCGGCCAGGTATCAACATATTTCATACATGTATGATTGTCATTGACCTTCACTCTTCGCAGAAATTCTGCTTTTCGGTACAGGAAAAATGCTAGTCCAGCCACCTTCAGCCATACGTTCGTATTTGACCAGCCTGGGGATCCAGCTTGACGTCATGGATACGGTAATCTAGTTCTAATTATTCAACGCTTAGACTCACGGAATCCACAGCGAAATGCTTGTTCGACATACAATCTCCTAATAGAAGAAGGCCGACGTATTTCAGCTGCATTGTTACCGTTGACACCTCAAGGTTGGCGAAAATTGCAAAAATCCTGAAATCCGATGAGCATCCGACGATGATAGACATCAGGCTGTACTATACTTCACTCAATTTTATTCGCGAGCTTTGCGCTTGCCTAAGCTTACACTTGAGGTGCCTCCACTAACTGATAGCCGCTGGGACGCGACAGCGTCCTCTTCGTCGTCGTCAATAGGCGGCAATGTGAATTGAGCAGGCATAAGAAGGCCTATATGTTGAAAAATGTGCAATATCGTTGGACGGATATACAATGGAAAACAAGAAGGTCAATGATGACCGGGAACGCCTTGTGAATGAAAGGATAGTCAACTCACCGGATTTCTTATCCCTGAACTGTATAAAAAGAACCTCCCACCCAGACAAGCCGCTTAGTTTTAGCTCAGTCCCATCGGCATCAATGACACGAAGCTCGCCAGTCATTCTTCCTTTCTCCTTTATCGACTTGCATAATTCGAAGTCTTCCGAGCTCATTACATGCGGAACAACGTCTGCCTCGGTTGCTGGCAATCCTGTATCCATATATCGACTGGGCTCATCAATGTCCTCGTCCATACTATTTGAATCTTTGAAACGCGTTACAGGTTTCACAACACTAGAAGTAAGTGCGTCGTAGACTTCTTGCTTGAGTTTTGCGAGAGTTGCTGTTGGTGGAAGTGTTAAGTGAATACTAAGTTTGTGAGTCTTGACTTGAAGAAGATATATTTTCGGTTGGGTATGTAGAGGCTGTATACTAATGAATAAATAATCACATATAGAGAGAAATCTTACCATGATAGACAAGGAATTGTACGGTTTTTATTTAGATTGATTTATATAGATGTGATTAAGTAATCAAAGACCCAGGTTTAGACAAACATCACCTGTTTGAAAATTATTGATCATGACACACGAGCTACCGAGAAAAGCCAGTCATAGGGGTAAACAAATTCGTTATTCATGGACTACTTCTAAGACCTTAAGAACAATCATGCGATTTTCTGTATTACACCTATGGGAAAAGTTTTTTTCATCATGTGATACACAAAAATTTTGAAACTCCGACAAGCGTCATAAAGGGCATCTCTCGCGTTTTTTTTCCTCAAGTGTCCGAACCCAACCTTTCGAAGCGTTAGCTCTCAATGCCACTTTGTGGTGTTGTTTAGGACATTTGGAGGTCTATATGGATCTCCAAAGTGACGTTAAACTTTCTGGTTGGCGGAGCGAGGCGTTGGTTAATTCCGACGTTCACGAGATGGAGCGATCTGCACATTTTGCTAATGCCTATCAAGGTCTTTCGGCATCGTTCTCTTCTGGGGGGCTTGTATGTAGATTGGCTGGGCACTGGTGGAGCTTGTGGGTGTGTCGTCATATTCCTGTACCTTCCGTACATGCCACTAGTGGGCTTTGACGGTTGGGTGAAACCATGACGAAAACAATTGTTTAGCTACTTGTAATTATGTTTGAATATGTTTCTAAGTCAGTACGACTATGCCTATCTTCGTTGACTTGGTAATACATGAACTGGCTGCACAGTTTGGATGTTACCGCGCAAGGTCTTAGATTTTGTTTTCTAAGATACCACCGCGACGAAATGGTGATAGTAGTAGTGAGCTCGGTCGATATATCTGAAAACCCCAAATAATCCTCCTTGCTCTCTCAGTTGTCTTTCTTTGCCTTTTGTGTCTTCTCTCCCTGTTGTTTTGTTACATAGGCTTAACTTTTTTTCGATGTCCACGACTCCTTTATCCTGGAATCTCGCATTCTCTGATGTGGTCATGGTTTCTAAGCCCGTTGTTTTCTCAATTGCCCTGGAATCTTATTTCCCTGTTCTTAGCCCTCTATGCATGACCCGGTACGTCAAGATTGCATGTTTGCTTTGTTGTAGTGGTGTTGCGCCATATCTCTTCCTCCACTTGTTGATATGATCTACCTTGTGGATGTTTTTTTCTACCACTGAGATATGAGAACCTGAATCTTTCCAATTAGATCTTCATAGTATTATTACATACACGCACAAGTGCTAGATCTTGGGGCTAACAGCATGCAGCTCTATGTTCTGTGTCTATATTCCTCTCCATCTTCGTCGTCGCTTCCAACATCGAAAACGACAGCCTTCTCTTTCCCTTTCCCTGGCTTCATTACATCTTCATTTTCCTCTTCATCACTCCTCCGTCCATGCCCATTCATCTCAGATACATGAAGTGGTATACTCTCCTCGTCATTTTCTCCTGTGCCATCTGACGATAACTGTACGCGCCTGCGGCGCATTCGGCACCAGATGTATGTTCCAATGACGAGGAACACGAGGAGTAGGACAAGAGCTGCGGATCCCGCATTGTAGTATGCTGGCGTTCAAGATACCATTTAATAAGATCAGCTGAAACAGAAGACGTTGACGCACCTTCCCACATGGCTTTATTCTGTTCTGGTGTCTTTGAAGGCAGAGTGATAGGCGTAGTAGGCTCTGCTTGTTCTTTGTCAATGAGAACTGGTTTTGATTGTGACCCGATACTACTAGGTATCCTTGCTGATCCGTCAATGATAGACGAGAAATTGACTTTCATGAATCGGAGCATCATGTCGTGGGTTGCATGTGGGGAATCAAATGGCGCCATATGTGAGGCGTTGAAAATCTAGGAGAAAAAGATCGGAAATGACCTTGTGCACAGATATGGCTAGATAAAAACTCACCTTGACATAGGTGAGGTTTCGGGACTCAACCCATGTACCTGCGGGTGAAGCATTGACACTCCATGATTGTGTTTGCACAGTCTATGTCTTGATATAAGCAGCAGCAAGGACTAATGAAGTGTAATCAACGTACACCAAATCCAGTGCCACCATTCCAGGTCATATCCTTGATCATGGCCTCTAGTCCCATGTAATTGCAAATGATGTCCTGATCTCCAGCAAATAATAAAGCTGGTATCTTCTCAAGCACTCGTGGTAGGACTGTAACTGAAGACCGCATTTTAGCCTCCTGAAAAGCATGATGGACGTCCCCTCGGCATTCAACCCAACTACCTGGGCGAGCAGTCGCATGAACAGCGAACTTCACATCTTCTCGCTTCATCACAAAATGTTAGCAATTTTTGAGACACACCGAAAAACGACATACACCAAGGTAATTTGTAATGTTATGGATTTCTGGTGGCCAGTTCATACCACATGCGGGACTCACGTCGTCTAATCGCACATCATAGATATTGACACACATATCTTTTCCATGTAGCCTATAACACCATACGGTTAAAAGGAAAACAAGAAGTAACCGGATTCCGATAAACTCACTTTCTCGCTCTGACCTTTGTGACGTCCAGAAGCAGACCCTGGCACTTATCGATCGCCATTAGATCAGGATCCTTCGCAATCGCCTCTACACATTTGTCTGTGGCTTTTTTGGCTTCCTTCCAAGGCTATTATTTTTTATCAATATGGATGAAACAAAAAATGATCTAATGTTGCAATGGGCAGTGACAGCCAATAGCAATGCGCAACGTACCGCTGAGTTTTCCTGAAAGATGCCCATCTTGACTGAGTAATCAAGGTAGGACGGGTATTGCTTTTTGGGGTCTATCCAGCCATTACCAATAGCGATCCCTTTCAGAGGGACATTGAGGTTAGAGGATAGTACAGCATCAGCTGTGTCGAAAGGTAAGAATGGAGCTGTGCTTTGATAAAAAGAGGGCAACACACCAAAGTAAGGTATCCACTGCCCAGCGAAACTTTCGCCAGCAAAATAGGTCTGTGGAGAGTTAATATATTCATTTAATCGATAGTCCAGATTTTATGCCCACATCCATCCGTTTGTACTCCGGAAACACGCTATAGAACTGCCGGAGGAATTGGATGAACTGTTTCTGTGCCTAAAGTACACAAGATGAGAGACGGCAGAGCAACACAAGGACAGGAAATAATCACCTCGTCCATGGAATGGACGTAGCGCTCTGTGCTCGTGTAAGAGAACCCTGTGCCTGCAGGCTGGTCGACTGCATCAAGACATGAGTTATACGTTTGAAAAGGAGGATAGAGGGCGGACCAAACACCATCGTGGTATACTCTTCCCATCCGCCTTCTTGGACCTGAAATCCGCCCTTTCCATCAGTTCGCCACGGACCAACCTCCATCATAAGACCATCGAATGATGAGCACCCAGGTCCTCCCTAAGGAGGTCAATAAGGTAAGGTTAGAGATGCTCCAACCAGGGGGGACTTGCATTAAGCCAGAAGACAATTCGTTCCTTGTCTGCTGTGCGCCGGTTTTTGACAAGAACAAAGAAAAGATGTGGAGTGACTTCATCTGAATTCAGTAGCTTAAGATTGTACTCTGAGGAGAGATGGCCGGCATATAGGGTCAGTGGTCGATCTGGGTCCTGGTGGATGCCTGGTATTGACGGCACATAGAAGGACGCTGCGGAAGGTACTTGACATGAAATATCAATAATATGATATACACGTAGTGGACCAATGGCCAACTTACTATTTTCTGATGCTGCAAGAGCTGCAAGAGCATGGCAAAGGAAGGGCAGGATATAGGAGAGAGATAACATTGGACTTACAGCCAAGTGGCAGGATGAAGATAAATACAGTCACACTACCTGTTTCATCTCTGGCTACCATGCACCTTCTCCCTTTCCTTGCCATCGCTCCCCTTACCTCTGCCCAATATTTGTCACAAGGCTGGCAGCCTGGCCAGCCAGCATCCATCACTCAGGACGCTCCAGCACCAGTCTATACTCCTC
>Ga0153947_1000060_pt1 | contig 43365 bp, 53 predicted proteins | sample TSNJ031MetaG_FD_104697 | JGI IMG/M metagenome (GOLD analysis project Ga0153947, IMG submission 104697) | Attine ant fungus gardens microbial communities from New Jersey, USA - TSNJ031 MetaG | ecosystem: Host-associated > Fungi > Mycelium > Unclassified | place: USA: New Jersey, Wharton State... | reverse complement strand
CCATAAAGATGCCTGGAATGCCCTTATGGACACAAGAAAGGATTGGAGCACCTATATGGTTGGAGGTTAAAAGTCATCCGTACAATGTAATTGTAACCCACCCATAGTGATATTTGGTACGAAATGTCTGGAGAGATAATCATGTGTGAGTGAAGTGGAGAGCTGAGCCTCGATTGATAAGATTACCCATCCATGACATCTAGATAAAGTGTGATTAATGAATCAATGAGGTCAATGGAGAGAACCTGCCCATATGCAGCCACTCAGCACCGTTCTTGATCATACGTTCGCATTCTGCTGTGAGTTGCCCGAAGTCAGAGGCGAGGACAGAGGGAGCTATGACTGCGCGTGGCATTGTTATAAGGCTATGTTCGCGCAGCAACGGCCCATATTCCAATTTACGTAAGTTGATATTTAAAGACATAGATATATAAATACTCTGCAAATTCGGAACTTCACCACATTAGTCTCTTTTCGCTATGTATGCCAAATGCTTCGTCGTCGCTCTATTTGCCTCTATCACCTTCCTCGTGGCTGCCTCCCCCAATCCTACTCCGAGCCCCGCGAGAGAGTTGTATGCTCGCCAGGATGGTATGTTCACCCCATGTTGAAGATTGTCGGTTTTGAAAATGGTTCCATCTAGCCGGTGAAGTTTTTGACTCGCTCACTAGTGCTGCTGCATCTATCATTACTGGCCCTGGTACCTACACTTCCATGACTAATTCTTCGAGTCTAATTTCTTCGCTTGTAGGTGGTTCTATCTTCTCAGAGGCTACTTCCGTTGTCGGAGGTGCCGTTTCACATGCAACTAGTGCTATTGCAGGAGTAGGTGGTTCTATTTTTACCGAAGTCACTTGTGCGTTCTCTTTTTGCGATCTGACCATGGCTTATTCGAATTGATAGCTGCTGGTGGACGTGCATTTACTGTCATAACTAGTGAAGGTGGACAGGCCCTAACACTTGCTGAGTCGGGTATCCCGACTTCTGCTTTCGGTTCTGTCTACACCGTTGCCACTGCCGCAATCTTGCCTAGTACCACCAGCAGCGGCGCTGCCGGTTTGCATGCTGTGATAGCACCCACAATTGTTGGGTCGGTTGCAGTATTAGGCAGTGTGTTACTCGGCGCTGTGGTGACTTTCTGATCCTGACTCCTGGACTTGTTGCTTTTGATTTGATTCCATACCCACCGTTTCCGTCTCGATCGCGGATCTCCGCGTATCCAGGTATCTTATTTGCTTGATGTCGCCATCGTAACTTCATTTTTTAGTTCCTTAGATCAGTCACATCAATATTTACTACCATACTAGCAATGATATTCATTCCACAAAGCAATGATATTCATTCCACAAAGCACTGACAAGTTCCCCGCTGCATCCCCCATTCATGTTTTTATCCTTTTTTCATACCGCCATAGCAACACCACTTTATCCCATCCATCTTTGCCCACACTTCCCTCCCTTGGTTATATGCCTTCTGTTAGTGCACCCTCAGTGCTGAGCCTTGCAGACAAGCTGTGTCTACTTTTACCGTTGCGGATTAAAAAACCAGGATTTAAAAAAGCTGTGGATCAAAGTGGAGAGGTAGCTAAGAGGCACTCTAGTATAATGACGAGACAGGTTGTTAAGAATAACATGATCTGGACTACTACAAAACAGTGGCTCGCTCAGAAGGAATCTCTGGCACTAGCTCCACAGGCCATGAGATACCGAGGCAAGGGATTGATCTCAGTCATTTGTTCTACAGACTAGCCTGAAAAGTGATGTATAATATGTTAATATTGTCTACTATAAACCATTGATGATTTCTGGGAAAGTAGGTCAATCATCATATCAGTGGATATAAATAGTTGTCACATACTTTTGAAAATTTATAACAGTACTCATATGTTGAAACAAATAAGCTACAGCTAGAAGTAAAGATACAAGAGTGAGTGTATGTTACAATGAAAATAACTAGAAGGAAACCTACCTCAAACGTCAACCGGCGTGGTGAACGACTGAGGATAGATTTACAGTACTGAATGCCTCTGATTAGCTAAGTATAGAATAAAAAGAAAAAATGTCATCGCATCCTAAGTCCTTCCAATAAGTGACACACTGCATTATTCTTATCACCTGAGCCACAACAAAGGCCACCAATCTTTACAGCTTAGAATTAACAAAAAGAGCATATTCAACCACTATACATTAAAGGAGGAGATGGATGAAACATATCAGGCCCTTGGTTTTGCTCTGTGCTAGAGCCACAAGAGCCATTTTGAATCATGCTTCAATTAGAGAATTCAGGAAAAGGTTCCTGAAAGCAATCATGCATGCCCTTGTCGTCACAGTAGGCTAGGAATGACTGCACTCCAACTACAAAACTGATAATTGCATGGCGATCAAATAATTTGTCCTATGCCTAACAGACAACCCTGGAGCATTCACTTGGTCAAGCAACATCACTTAACATGTGGTGTTGTCACGGAGTCATTGAGTGCTCCTCTGATTCTGTTTTCTCTTTCTTTCATGTTTGGATCAGTTGTGAGTGATATGGGTTTTACATTTCCTGTTTCTCATAGTTTGGGCTGTGTTATTTACCACGCACTGCAATCGGGCATTACAGATTTATGATTAAAAAAATGAGTTTGAGTACTACACATGTAGTACTAAAATATTGGTATGATGTCTCTCAAATAACTTTGAAAAAGGGAATGTTTTTCTGACTCGATATGTCGCAACTTATCGCGTGACAATGTCACGATCTAGGTTTTTGATCATTAGTCACGTACGTTTTGTCACGTTGTGTTTTCTTTCCTACTTCCAGTTCTTCAACTCATTTCTACAATCAGATAACCGGAAATGATGGATTCTGTCGCGGAAACACGAACGCCAAAGGCCAGGAGAGAAGGCATGCTATTTTGAACATTTGATCGTGCCTCTATTAACGCATGCACCAATGATAGCCTACAAAGGTAAGGCTGGCCTTAAAACTGACGAGCTGAGGCGTCGCAGGGAGGAACAACAGGTTGAGATCCGACGTCAGAAGCGAGAAGAGAACATTTCCAAGAGGCGTAATTTCCTGCCTGCCTCTGGTGCCGATTCTGACGATGAGAGTATTGGTGCTTTTTGGGATCCTTCCGTAACTTCTGCCTTTTTTTCAACCTGTATTGGTCTACTGACGTCCTGAAACTTGAAAGCTTGCGGAAGAGATGATTTCTGGCGTTCTCTCTGACGATCCGGCGCGCCAATTAGATGCGACCACCAAGTTTCGTAAACTTCTTTCCAAGGAGAAGAATCCTCCCATTGAACGTGTCATTGAATGTGGTGTTGTCCGTCGTTTCGTGGAGTTCTTGAGGATCGGGCAGTCCATGTTGCAGGTACGGTTTCGAGTGCAATTTTCATTGTTCATTATTCATGTCCTTTTAGTTCGAGGCTGCTTGGGCCCTAACCAATATAGCTTCTGGGACCGCTCAACACACTCAAGTTGTGATCAATGCAGGGGCCGTTCCAGAATTCATTAATTTACTTTCATCTATTGTTTTGGATGTTCGCGAACAGGCCGTTTGGGCATTGGGCAATATTGCTGGCGACAGCCCTCAGTGCCGAGATTACGTTCTTCGTGCAGGCGCTTTAAAACCCCTTCTAGTTTTATTGAGTGAGCAGCACAAACTCAGTATGCTGAGGAACGCTACATGGACCCTGAGCAACTTCTGTCGTGGAAAGTCACCACAGCCTGATTGGGAGCTCGTAGGTTTTGCTGCAATATTTTTTTACCTCTTTACTTAATATTGTCAGATCTCCCCTGCTCTCACGGTCTTGACTAAACTTATTTACTCTCTCGATGATGAAATCCTCATTGATGCCTGCTGGGCTATCTCGTACCTCTCAGATGGCTCAAACGACAAGATTCAGGCTGTTATTGAGTCTGGGGTGTGCAGGCGCCTCGTTGATCTACTCATGCATCCATCCACTGCTGTTCAAACCCCTGCCCTTCGTTCAGTTGGTAACATTGTGACAGGTGATGACTTGCAGACTCAAGTTGTCATTGCATCTGGGGCACTGCCTGCCCTCCTCTCCCTTCTCTCATCGCCAAAGGATGGAATTAGGAAGGAAGCGTGCTGGACGATCTCCAATATTACGGCTGGCTCGTCCCCGCAAATCCAATCGGTTATCGATGCAAACATTGTTCCACCTCTGATCAACATCCTCTCAAACGCGGACTTCAAAACTCGAAAGGAAGCCTGTTGGGCGATCTCAAACGCAACATCCGGGGGATTGCAAGAGCCCTCTCAGATCCGATATTTGGTAGCTCAGGGATGCATCAAACCACTGTGTGACTTATTGACCATGATGGACACCAAAATCATCCAAGTCGCCCTCGATGGTTTGGACAATATCCTCAAAGTAGGTGAGATGGACAGAGTGGCAGGCGGCCCTGGTACGAATAATCAGTTTGCCCAATTTGTTGAGGAAGCTGGAGGAATGCTCACCATACACAACCTTCAACAACATGACAACCTGGAGGTTTACAAGAAGGCTTTCAATATCATGGATAAATATTTCCCTGATGAAGATGAAGTTGATACCAATATAAGTACTCGGGCATTTGATGACCCGATTGGCTCCACTTATGTTGTGAGTAGCAATTCGTTTTTATGATATGCCATTATCTAAATTGCCTCAGTTCCACCAGGATGTTCGGGCTCCTCAGGGTGGGTTCAGTTTCAACCCGCAGTAGTTCCTTTGTCTACCTGAGTATTACTGTTCATGATCCATGCCACATGTTATCCTCTTACTGTTTAAACCTTACGTGGTATCATGTGTTCTTCTCCCTGATCAAATTGGTTCTTTCGACTGTGCCTTTAGTCATCTTAACCTTGCAATTTTGTTTTTCTTTCTTCCTAGTATCAGCTTTACATCCCTCATCCAGTGCTTGTCGAACAGACCGTACAGACTGTACACAAAAACTTCTCCCATAAAAAGCTAAATCAGAATGATGGGTTTACATAACTTACATGCTTGTCACGATGTGCGATTAACTTCTGTTGTATACCATGGCTTCACAGATTCTTCCTTTGGGTACGTTGCTGATACTCAATCCAACCTGAGTTCCACACTCAAGTACTAGCAGAACTAATTGACAGGTGTATCGGCTCGAAGATCTGGGTCATCATGAAGAATGATCGTGAATTCTCTGGGACATTGCTCGGCTTTGATGACTTCGTCAGTGAGTCTCATTGGCGACAACATCAAAAACAAATTTACTTCCTGATTGTACATAATTCCAGACATGGTTCTCGAGGAAGTCATTGAGTAGTGAGTCTGATATTTCACATTCGTGGTCTATCCGAGTCGTTGATTGCTCGACCTTTTTTTTTATCGTGTCACCTACGCTTTTACTCTCATTTTCCTTATTTCCCTGTAACACATATTTCTCAAGTGAGACAACTCCAGAGGGAAGGAAGCAGACAAAACTCTCGCAGACGCTACTGAATGGAAACAACATATGCATGGTATGCCACTTGCTGAGGACAGTACTATATTCTTATTAACTGCTTTATGCCATTATCTGGTACCTCTATATCTCAGTTGATACCCGGGAGCTCTGGACCAGACCAGTAGAGTGGCGAATTCTTGAATTTCGTTAGGTCGAGAGCAGGCAGTCCGGATGTTTATACATCTGGTTCCTAAAAATCACTATGGATGCGTCAGCTATCTATGTCTGTGCTTCTTCCAGCTTGCACTTGACATAGAATATATCCTTATCACTGGTCGTTTCCTCAATAATGTGTATGATAATCTATACCTATGATCATCACAAGTTCCTGATTGACTGGTACAATGGCTTAACATAAATTACTTGATGTCATTCATGCCAATTTCTCTCACATAGACCAAGTGCCAGCGTTAACCTGGCATTGCTCACGGAGATTGCACACTGGTCAAGATTCCTGATAAACCTGCTGAGTTTTTTGGCTTCGAGAATTGCTGATAATTATAAGTGAATATACCATCATGGTTCACAATATGATGACACCTCTATTTCGAAGGCCAATTGGTGTTCCTAGCAATCATTCCTAGCAATCTATGCCATGTTATCATGAGGCTTACCTATGATCACGACATCATTGTTGCGCCTGATGTTTCTTGGGCAATGAGAAAATCTTCCAGGCTATCAATACTGCAACGACCATAGTCAGGACAGATACCCAGGTAATAACTGTCCAGAGACCTCCTCTTCACTCGACCAATAAATTCGAAATAAGATTGTCATAGTCATGCTACTCTACAGGAGACGTTGGATCGCACAATTAATAACCAGAGAGCAGGAACCTATGACTCTTCATCAAATGGATACTGGGGGGAATTACAATCAATTAATTTCTGCATTGAGGATTTGACGCACCTCGAATGGAGCGGGAGGCTCAGGCTCAGGCTCATGCTCATCCAGCGCAATATGAGGCCTTGAAGAACCAGATTGTGTACCGATCACATCGTCACTGGGAACCACAGCACCAACAGTTCCAATTATAGCAGGGTCAGGCAGCTGGAGAGGTGGTGGGGGTTCAAGGTCAATAAATTCGGCCTCCTCATCTGGTCTCAAGTCCATCAATAGGATAATCCCGCCGCCGCCAGCATACTTCTCTGCCGATCCTGTCTTACCAGCAATTTTTGTGCCACTCGCAGAGGTAGACGAGGAGACGGATCGCACGGGGAGATAACGACCTGGGGGAAATGATATGTGCTGCAGTTGTGCTGGTGTCGCACGAGAAAGATTGGGTCGAAGTTCATAGGATGGTTCGGCTTTCTTTTTCGAGGCAGATCCTGAAACTGAGGGTTTGGGCTCGTCTATGAGGTTAGATATTGATCTGTTGATAGGAGAAACATCGCCGTCCTTTGGCGAAGCTGCATCTTCAGTTTTCATTTCGACATCACCTTCAATGGTCTTTGCCTCGGGTTTATCATCCTGTTTCCGGGCGTGCTGTCAAATTTGAAGCGAAGTTCTTTCGGATAGAGGACTGACCACGTCCATGGCCTCTCCCTCGGCAGCGGCCCTTTTCTTCTCTCTGGCTTTAGCTCGAGCAGTTGTTGAAAGGACGGCAGTTACAGCCTTCGTGATTGTCTCCTTCTTGGGTGGCTTTGTTGACGCAGGATATGCGAACAAGCTAGGATTAGCATTTGAGATGTATTGGAATTGAGGGGCCTATTAATTCATATCAGCACTCTCATATAATCTGCACAACAAAGCAATCATGCCTTCAGATCTCCGTTTAGACCGATAATACCAGTAGGTGAGAAGGCCAGGGAAGCAGATAAGGCAAGAGGGTACCAATACCAAAATTGGCAGAACAATACCATACCAACTATAGCACTGATATTTGAGCTACCAGCTCGGCTTTGCAGGCTGATTGTTACATTGCGACCACCAGCATCGATGAAACCCTGGCCAATGGCAGCGCCAAAACGTGCCATGGGATCCTCATGCTTGTCGCCAATGATCTTCTGGTAACGATTGCGGGTAGTGGTGAATGAAATGGAGGAAACTTCAGATTGCTCGACAAGGATCATGCCAGTAGCTATCAACGCTCCCTGGCGTACGAAATCGACGCTGTCTTTTGTCATAGGCTCGAGGATCTCGATCGCATCTTGTAGACCTGTGCCCGCGCAGGCAATGCCGAGAGCCAGGGTTGCACCACAGCGGACATGGGCATTGTAACTTTCACTTAGAAGTTGTACAATTCGTGGTACTTGACTGGGGTTCTTGAAGAGGAGGAAGGCGAGCGATGTTACAGCAGCCCGTCTAACATCGTCTGATACATCTGATACAGCGATGTGCAGCAGTCGACGAACAGCTTTATTATTCGAAGTGCCAGCATAGGCAAGTGCGAGAGTGTAAACACCTCCGTACCGCAGGATAGGATCCTGCAAGTGCATAGTCAATACTCTGTATTGTTCACAATTAGACATGCCTTGCCTTTTCAGCCAAAAGAGCTTGGATCATCTCATCTGCCTCCTCTTGGCGTCCATAGTAAATAAATGCGATGCCCATAGAAAGACCACGAATGATTTTTTCATGTTGAGTTTCGTGAGCATACTGTAACATCTCGTGGACAGGTTCTGCAGCTGCTGTGCCTAGCATGACCAGGCCCATGGCATAACCAGCAGCCTCCCCAGCTACTGCTGAGTCATTGAACAATATTTCCTTCAAACTCTCAAATGCTTCGTTGCTCTTCGAACCCATGCCCGCCACACCTAGACCGAGTGCGGCGCCGTGCTGTACAACTTCGTCACTTACGCCTTTCAGAGTCTCCTGGAGATAGCTGGTGACGTCGCTTCCGCATCCAGCATTAATGAGACCGAGAGCATAAAGCGCACCACCCTCAGAGTAGTTGGCACCTTGGATATTACTCTCTCCGTCATTAGAGGGTAGATAGGGTGTGAGGATGGTCATCCCCTGTTCGAAAAAACCTTTGTGAATGACACCAAGACCCGCCGTTGCAGAAAATTTGGACCAGTTATTCGCAAGACCGAGCCATTCCAAATTATCGCGTAGGAAGACATCCGACGTCGTCCCTGCATGCATGAAGGCATTTTGAAGTGTGAGGGCAACATGATAAACGGAAGAACGAGGATCTAATGCATCCTGTGATACGATGAGCAAATCCAGCCACAAAAACTGGATCGAGATGTCACCTTCGAATTCTTCAGAATCAAAGGATCTGTCTGATTGTTTCTTTTAAGAAATTCTAGATAAAGCTTCACGGATTCCTTCCCGGTTAATATAGCGCGAAGTTTATCATATATCTCCTTTGTTGTCTAGTCAAGGGTGAGCATGAGTAGACTCGGTGAGTATCAAAAACATTCATACATACATTGTCGCCTGCAGGCAGCTCACTTCGTATGCTCTCCAGATAATCTTGCGATCCACCCTCCACCAGATCAAATGCAAGCTGATATGCCAATAGCTTCTCCTTTTCGACCAACGAGGAAAGAAGAGGAACGGTCAGCGACACATCGCTGAGCGTGACAAGAAGTCTGGTTATGGCATGGATATGCTCAGAACCTTGTCCAATTGTTAATTGCGGGAAGAGAGGGAATAAAGACCGAAGGACATGGTCCCGGTATGACAAAGAAGATCCAGAGTCCATAACAGCTTCCATGGCATAAACAAGCAAAGACACATTGTTTGTTCGTTTGTAAATTGCAGAAACAACGTCTAATCTGCGGGACTCAAGAGCAATACCGATAGCCTGATGCAATCGCCAATGAAAAAAAGACATCTCCAGAACTAACAGAAGAGTGAAGTATAAGGACGCACTTGTTTAAATTCGCCCTCAGAGATGCATCGCTCAAAAATTCCCTCAATTATCGTTAGTAGTCGCGGGTCGATCTTCCCCTTACTCGACCCAAATTGCTCTTTAGTGCGAAGCTCAATATAACGGTCAATCGCCTTGGCTGAACATCGACAAATGTCATTGAACCATCAAAGAGAATCAAAGAGACTCACAAATAATTGTCTCAGTGTATTCTTCTGAGCCATGTGTATGTGACTCCTCGTTAAATGTATGCCCAGCTCCAAGTGCAAAAGAAAGGGCGTCATCATATTCACCAAGGTAGTAGTACACTTTGCTCGCTAACAAAGCAGCTTGATCACGAGCATCTCTCGGAATATCTTCGTTCTCGTAAAGAGATTCACTGATATAGATGGTCAATAACCAGATAACAACGTTTACTGGAACACCGACATCAGGGCAATGCGTTCAGATATCTCGGCCCAGAACTGAGGCACAAGAGGGTTGAGGGCTTTTAAAGCGTGGCATTTGAAGACAGCGTGTGGTTCAAGCAATAAAGCAAGGGCACCAGCTGCAGAGGACTGTTGCTGAACCATGGAGAGTCAAGTGGAATAATTAATTTAGCACAAGGTGACGCGTCCCCTATGGATATTATTAGCGCTCTTGATAATAAGGACAAACAAAATCAAAATCTCATTCCGAAATAACCCTACTGAGGTTGCAAATAATCTGGTTTTTCCAATGTCCAATATCCTTGCGCGAATCGCCCTTCGTAATGCCGTTAGAACCGTACCACGCCGTGCTCGCTGCTTGACTCAAGCAGTCACTGAGTCTGAGTCTCCTGCTTTCAAAGCCTACCTTGCCGAGGACCGGGCTCTTGCAAGCCACGCTGCTCGTAAGTGATCTTGTTGTGGTCCACGACGCTGATGAGACCATTCAACCTTTACAGATACTTCTGATCTCTGGAGAAAGATCAGGTCTGTAAAATATTGCCCTTTGAATTAGGAGTCCTTGACCCATGAGATGAAACTCTAGTTACTATGTTTGCATTCCTGCTAGTGCGCCCTCCTGTGTGCTTCATGTGATTGTGCATTGATCGCACTGTCTAGTCGCTGTTTGCTGTGCATGGGTCTACAACACCGAAGCAGAACATGCTGCTCATATTGAGCACATCAAGCACGAAAACGGTGGTGAGCTCCCGGAGACTCCCGCTTATGACTACCTCAACAGGAGAAATGCACCTTTCCCTTGGGGTCCAAACTCCCTTTTCTTCAACTCTCGAGTGAGTTTTCTCTTCCTGTCCCTTGAAACCATGAGCTCAATCCCAGTGCATATCTCATTAGGTGAACAAGGACATGGAGAATGCCTAAGAAATATATAAACAATCAGTGGCGTACCTTATGGTCCGCCTAGTTCTACATCCTTGATTTGTTACCTAGAATCACAAAGTAACTAGTCACGTGACTATAAATTTAGCGGCCACCTGAATTTACCTTCTTGTCATGGCAATACGGCTTAGACTCGCCATTCATGGCTTGCGAAATAGCCGGTTTTTCCACCTAGTCGCTATCGACCACCGTAAATCTCGTAATGCCAAACCTGCAGAACTTCTCGGCATCTACAAGCCACGCATTGAAGGCGTAGAAGGGAGCAAGACATTGGAATGGAGTGTGTCTAGGATCAAATACTGGTTGGAAAAAGGTGCAACGCCCTCAAAGTCAGTGCTTGGTTTACTGGAACAGGTATGTATTCTAAACGACTCGTATTTAAGTCTGACTATTGGGTGTGGTATAGGGGGGCATCTTAGAGCACGGATCACCTTATTCACAAGCTAGCAATCCGTGCCAGTCAGTTGCCCTAAAGTCTGCTAAGCCTGCGCCATCAGAACATCGGCGTAAGCTGACACCGAAAACAAGAGACAGGCCTCGAATCAACACTGCTCCCCAAGTAAAACCGCCCCCGAAATGAGGTGTTGTACCTTTGTTCTATGCATATGGATCCATCGTAATATGAACCGCTTTCGGTCAAAAAGTCCGTCGTCTCTAGGAGGGGGGGTTGACGATAGTGAGGTTGCAATGGATGTACCATGCGTCTTTCTAATACGTTCGTACTATTAACTATACATCTTATTTAAAGCTCTGCTATCCACTCGCAATATTTGAGAGGACTTCACCGGTATCAATGTTGGCTGATTAGACCCTTTTGAGAAATGAGGAACGGTATTTACAAGTTTTTTCAGATATGACCGACAATTCCGTCTCACCAACTAAGCATTTTATTCGGAAAGAACTGAAATAATTTCCTTGTAACCCACCACACGTGCCAAATCAATAGCAGTCATATCATCCGGGTCCTGCGACGCAACATGAGTTGAATACCTCGTTAGAATCAGAGCGTATTCACCTTGATCGATTTATCGACACCCTTGCTGAGTAGAAGTTTGACAACATCCAAATGTCCCCTATCTGCTGCCAAATGGAGGGGAGTATATCCCTTCAAAGGTCCTCTGTTGAGAATCATTGAGGACAGGAAACATTTCATCTCACATGTTCGTCTAATTTGTTCAAGTTGAGATCAGGAGTTTGAGCCAGCAACTCCTCGATTTCTCTTGTCTCATTTTCCACTGCAAACCCATGTATTGATCTTTCACTAGCTTCTTTCGTGTGCGCCAGCGTGCTCACAGAGAATCCGAATCCTCCACCGACTTTCGAAAAGCTCTCTTCTGAATCCCAGATATCTTCGTCACCCTTATCGCTTGCTTTGCCTTTCTCTTTGTTGGTCTCAGATATACGTGGTTGCTCAGTCCCATCCCAGCCGAGTTCCTTGGCTAGTTCTAGATAGCGGGCTTCGGCACATTCCGTATCCGGGTACTCTCTCCCAATTCTACTCCAAGCGTCCCACTTTGCCCTTCCAGTCACGTCAAAAATCGAGGGCCGAGACGTTGTTGGGTTCAACCCAACTGTCACAGTCTTGAAGAGTCCGTACAACTGGTCGTCGTTGAAATAAGCCCACGTCCGGAAGGGAAGCAAACGAAGGTCTGATCAGGTTCAATAAAGCCATGGATCACGAGCGTTAATCAACCTCAAGCTTCAAGGCATTCGAGACCTTGTTCAAAGATGGGGCATTTGAAGTATATGCTGCTGCTGCATCGAAAGTGGAAGATGGCATATGTGAGTGTCTGGATCAGATGGTGATAAACACCCAAATACATCACAAATTGTACTTGCAATGATAACCTCTGAATGGTCACTCTTCTCTGCCATGATGGAGACCTATCAGTAAAAACTATGCTGACCACCATTTGATATAAAATTCGAGGTGAGAATGATGAAGAAATACTCCCACCTCATTCACCTCCAGATTGGAGGCCTAATCTGGGCACTTCGAGAATAACATCAGTGTCATTGGATGGGACTCATCATAAACTACGTGTATTCCTCTCGGTGAGTTGCATCTCTATCCCATGCTATCGTTGGATCTGACGGGATACTGCAACTCCCAGACAGCTGAGGCGGTGTCAAAGGCTCTCGATAGGAAGAAACACTAGTAATCAATTCATTAGATGGATCTAGTTTGAATGAGCTTTCGCGAGAAGTGCCAAGGTTCTATATTATGATTATGCATGCAAGGATATGGTTATATCAGCAAGGTGGAGATAACCATACCCAATGAAACCCGAAGTTCTCTACGCTAAACCGGCGGCCTGCATCAACTAGGTCAAACAAACATATCAGACCAACGTGTCAAATTACTAGATCAAGTAAAGCACACCTTCAGCATTTCCGGACCAATCTTGGCAGGGCTATCCGTGACGTAAACTCCAGCAGCTTCAAGAGCCTTGACTTTATCTCCTGCAGCTCCCCTCCCACCAGCAATGATGGCGCCAGCATGTCCCATGCGACGTCCTGGGGGAGCAGTACGGCCGGCAATGAAACCCACAATGGGTTTGGGCTTCGCGAGTTTTTTGTTGTGTTCTGCAATATATTCGGCAGCTTCTTCCTCCATGGAGCCACCGATTTCACCGATGATGACGATACCTATCACCCATGCATCAAAAATGGTATGTCCTCAAACAATACAAAGGCGGACCTTCAGTATTGGGATCTTCGAGGAAGACCTTGATGACGTCGATATGCTGGGTGCCAGGGAATGGGTCGCCCCCGATTCCGACGCACAAAGACTGGCCAAGCCCGACACCAGTTGTTTGGGCAACAGCTTCGTACGTTAGGGTCCCAGAGCGAGATACGATACCTGCATAATTCTAGTAGAAGCAGAGAGGGTTCATTAAATATAACACACCAATCTTCCCGGGTCTGTGGATGTGACCAGGCTGTATGCCCATCTTACACCCAAGAGGGTTGATGACTGGAGAGGAGACAAATGAGTATATTGCAGTTTTGAGAGCAGAATTTATCGTTGGCCTGTCTCCGATCGAAGTACTCACTTCCTGGACAATTGGGTCCAACTAGCCTAGATTTCGACTGACTTTTGAGAGCATTCATGACCTGCAAAGACATCCCACTACAATCAGGATTCATGGAAAAGTTGGATTAGGTCAGGACTTGCCCGAATCTCGTCTAACTGTGGAATACCTTCCGTAACGCAAACGATTAATGGAATTTCATTTTCAATAGCCTCGATAATCGCATCCCCGGCGGAAGGTGGCGGTACGTAGAGGATGGACGCGTCAGGTTGCGTCTCTTTCACTGCCTATATTGAGTAAAGGAGGATCGTCAATTTCTGAACATCTACACAGATAAGAAAGGGCCAACGTACTTCACGAACACTGCCAAAGACCGGGAGACCTAGATGTGTCTGTCCAGCCTTCTTTGGTGAGACACCTCCGACCATTTTGGTACCATACGTCAAAGCCTCCTTAACATGGAAAGTTCCCTACCGCAGAAATTAACTTGAACTTGGTCTCAAAGCTCACATTCACAAATGAACACGTACTGTTTTTCCGGTGAGACCTTGACATAGGACCTTGGTATCCTTGTGAATTAGTAGGTTCTTAATAGTATCCTCGTAGCTTTTTCTCGAAGCAGATGAAGAGAACACTCGGCGTCCTGTCTCCAGAATTGAGGTGACGAACTGAATGGAGAATAGCATTGACAATCATACATACCGGTAGATACAAAAGACTGGCCAGCATGGCGAAGCATGGTACATAAAAGTAGAGACAGAACGTAGCTAGGAAGATATTTACATGTATTTGCCTTACCGCCTATCACTCATTTTATCAAGATCCGACACAGCACCTCGACATAATTTCTCCCCATTCCGTCAAGACCTTTGTAGGCGTAAATTGTTTTCATTTCAATCTAGAGAAGGGATGACCAGCTATGTACCTATATAGACTGTTCTTCCCGATCCTTCCGAGTGAGAATCGACAGATTTTGTCGTATTACCTTGTTCATTAATAAATACACGCACCCTTAGAACGGCTGATTTTATGCTCCCATACGTCTCCTGTCACGAGCTTTTCTTGATACCCTGTTGAAATTGCTGATGGAGTATTTAACTTTATCATAGTTTCTCTCGTTGACAGCACTGATACGTTCATAAGGTATCCACAATTACAGGAGAAGAATTCAGCTTACTTGGTAAGGTCCACAAGGAACTGAGACTTTGCCACAGCAGGAGCAAACGTAGTGGGTAGTTGTTGCAGAACACCCGGGAGCCATGTGAGCATCTCGTTTGGGAACATTGTCGTCAAGACACGGAAGATTGACACCACGTTTGCAATTGCATCTTCCGGAAAATCTCCAATCATGCCACCCAGAAGATATCCCGTAAGAGAGTACCCTTGCTCACGGACCACTCCTCGAATGACAGTCGCCCATTGTGTATATTCTTCTCCTTGAGCATCTGGATGCAAACAATCGTGCATCACGATAGCACGGAACAAGTCCAGGGTGGCAAACACGATATCACTATGAACGACGGTCAAGCCAGCTAGAGACGTGCCAAACACCGAAGGAAAGATATTGTGGTTGAAGAAAATCTCGGGATTTATGTCAATCATCTGTAGAAGCATGTGTACAAAATCCTGAATAACTGCATTCAATGAGCAGTGATTTGGGGAGAGCCAGAGTATCACACTCACCATCTGGAATTTCCCCAGGTGATTTCAACGATAACAAGGTAACGGTCTTTTTCGAAACATGTTCATACATGCCACGGATTGCCGTCTGCAATTCCACGTTCTGCTTCTCTTCTCCATACATCGCTACAATTTTTCCACCGATCCAAATGTAGGCAGGAATGCCAGTCGCATCAAAACCCTGTGACATTCTTGCTGCTACTGAAGGAGCCACAGGGATTCCCGCGATCCCGAACAACGTGATACCATGTCTGATCACTCGCGTAGTCCGCTCGGCAAGGTCATAATTTGATCCATATTTGAGAAGGAAGTTATCAAAGACTAGCCATGCATCTGCACAACTACTATGGCACGCCGCTGGTATGTCTTCTCCAAAGTTTCGAATGACAAATAGCATTGTCTCCAAATTTTCAAGAGCATCTGAAACAGTTTTTTGAGCATCAAACTCTAGGTCATCAAAGTATTCACTCACTGCCTGCCCTATCAATCTCCTCCTTCGACGGGTTGGATTTGATGGTTACATCATGGATAGACGACAAGATGTCGAACGAGAATGTACGCAATGATTCTGCTGCACGCTCTATGGGCATCGCAGAAATGACATGTGCAATAGCTTCATAAACTTGACGAAGATCATCTGGAATCAACTTCGAGCCAGTATTCTTGATGAAATCGTGTAAGGTAGACAAGAAATTCCCAAGATGCTACCAATGCTATGAGCTGATTAGTACCACAAAAATAGATTACGCACCTGCTTGCAGTCTTGGCAAAGATACTTGAGCGCTTGTCCAGCAGCGGCATTCACCTCACTATCAGAGTTATCAAATCCAGCAGAGACATATTGCAATTGTATTGGTATATAATTTGGATGGAGATTGATCCATTCGGTGTATCGTGCAATGATAAGCAACGAAGCATATTGCACTCGTGGATGGCTCGGAAGCTGTGGGATCAGATCTAAAATCTTTGGCACAGCAACTTCATCTCCATTGTCAATCTCTGCCCCCATAGAGCGCATGGCAAAGAGAGGAGCCTCAATTTCTTGCCAAGTCACGAAATTAGGCCCTTTTGCAAGCGCAGAAGTTATCATCTCGTACGCTGCCAGTAGGCAATTTTTTGTTCGCAAAACAGCACAGCAGTCTTTTAGTGTATCGCCCATAACATGTCGGAATGAGCGGAAGTTATCTGCCTCTTGTCCTGTAAGTGTCGACATATCGGCAGGAAAATGTAGATGCTTTATGATGACTCCCATCAAAGTCTCGAAGGTGGTCTGAAACAGGGGCAAGACCGTGGCCCTCTTCCCTAATATTCCTGCAAGACGCATCCAGAACGGAAATGTAATGGGAACGATGTCGAGGTCAGGGTACGCCGAGCATTCTCCTATTGCCTCGATGAGAGGGTAATATGTCTTGGGGTCATCCACAAGCAACACCCTGTACGTTTCGCCCGCCTCCGAGAATAAACGTGCATATCCTCTGATTGTCTCCTCGTCTCCCCAGTCCCTTTTGATCCTTGGTTTGAGATTAATGATTTGAGGCAAAAGGACCCCAATGATTTCGATATTCTCATGGATCTCCTGAGTTTCATGAACGAGCTCGCACAAAACCTCAATGGCAGAATCAAAAAGTTCTTCAACATCTAGCGCTTCGAAGGCTGATTTGATGAGAGAAGTGTTGACAAGGCTATGTGGAGAAAATTCTCCCGCATTTAACCAGCTCTTGGCGCAATCGAACAACTGTTTCTTAATGGCATTTGTCACCCCTGGGTGTCACATCATTAATGATGAGGTAGATACAAGGGTGCAGTGACATACCAGGAGCTTCGATATACATTGACAGTGTGCTCATTACTTTGAGTGCATTTCGGGTCAGAATCAGTCCAGCTCTGTCATGGTATTCCTCATCCTTAAGTCGTACAGATCTTAATTTTTAGCAACAATTGTATCATATAGCCTTGATCTCACCGTAACAGGGATTCTTGTATTTGAATCTATTTCTTCGGGGAGCAACGTCAAAAACTGCAGCAATACTGGCACTGCAGCTGGATCACTCCCGAACGTATCAATCATATCTTGCACAGGATTTTCCCAAGTCGGAAGCTGCAATGCCAAACAAGCGAGGCTTAAGCACAACTGCACGATAACAACGCGGGGCCCAGAATGGTACGTCTGCAAAGCGTGTACGAGTGTGTCACGCAATACAAATAGCTCCAGTGAAGCAATCTGGTCAAGGTCATAAATCACCTATTAGGTTTGAACCGTCAAGCAGATATCGTCTATCAAAATCGGCAGCTCCCCTTAACGAAAGTGATAACGACGAACCTTAGCACGAAAGGTTTGAGCGGCGAATAGCTTGACTGGGTCTGGAGTATCAGGTGCGAGGAGGAGGACATTGCAGGTTGCCCATGCCCCAGACTGGTACAGAGAGAGTGTGTTGAGACAGTCAGACGAGTTGGTCGTGATTTGTCCAAGGCGAGAGATAATTTACAGAATGCTGGAAATCTTGAAGCCAGGTGCTTGCCGCTTCCAGTGAGGCTTTGTCAGGTGCACCATTGAAGACTTGTAACGCAGATATCACTGCCTGAACATCAGCCATGACAAAAGTAGAGGTAAAAGATGAAAAATAATTCAGATGAGATAATACAAAGCCATTGCTGTGTACATCTGTTAGGCCACGCTATCGATCACATCAGGATCCCCCTGATCCCGCGTCATAGACCATGGTATATTGTCATCACTAGGACCCAACCTATGACAACTCCAGTGACAAAAAAATAATTGGAGGAAAGTACTAAAAAGTGGGATAGAAAAAAAGAGGGATATCCATAATAACGAACGTGATATTGTTCACGGGGAATCAAGACAAGGTGGACAGAAAGTATAATATAGCCAATGATATACAATGAAGACAACAGCCTCGCGAAATAGGTGCACATGAAATGTCAACCCTAAAGGTCCACGGAGAAAAGAAGGACGAGGCGCAGGTCAAGCGGCTATCACTTCACGTGCGGAGGAAGCCTTTCTTCCTTTGAGTCTGTCGGACAAATTGTCGGTAATTGTCAAGGTGAAGGTGAAGATTAGAAGGCTTACAGATCCCTTCTCGGGCGTCAATGGCCGGCCGCTTTCGAGCCTCCTCTTCTTTTCTTCAAGATCAGCACGCTGCTTCTCAAGGGCATCTCTCATCTCTTTATGACGAGCATAGAGCTCCTCCTCGGATTGCTTAAGCTTCGCTTCCTTCTCCTGCACCTTTTGCTGGAACACCATTTTCATTTCAGCCTCCATCTTGGCAAGTTTGGCTTCATGCATGATGCGCTCCTCCTGTAGTCTGGCGGCAGGACTGCAAGTAAAGCAGAGTCAGAATTCGTATGGTTGAGACAAAGAAGACATACTTGATCTCTTTAAACACGGAAGAATCTTGAGTAACGCCCATACTCAAAAGTTTCTCCGTTCTCCAGTTCTCATATAGCACATCATTAGTATACTCACGCAATTCCTCCATGTAGGTCCTGACAAGCATCTGACGGAGCTTGACAAAATCACAGTGCTCTTCGTTGTCAACCTCGACGATACCCCACGGGTACGCGCGACCACGGACGGTACGACCATCGGCAGTCTCAATGAAATTATCAGAACCAACAACAGCAAATGGTATTTTGCCAGCGATTTCCTCGGCCTCAGCAATAGTTTCCTCGTCTTCATTTTCATAAGTAGGCGCTTGGAAAATTTGGATATTGTGATAAGCAATATCGGAAAGGACCTGTACAAAGGATCGATAATGTGATAAATGAAGGAAAACAAAGCCATCACGAACACGTTGCTTGAATTGAAGTACTTCAACATCCGTGAGAGTATCGGCCTTGGCAATTATAGGAATCAAGTTGACCTTGGTGTGTAGCCGACGCATAACTTCAATGTCAAGCTGCTTTAAACTACATTTCATAAGGTTATGCAAACAAATCGTCTGGAAAAAGATAGTACTAACGAATGGCCAGTAGCTTGAATAAAGTACAAGCACGCGTGGATACGGTTGTCGACGATTTTGGTCCTATTGACGCGGTTCTCTTGTTCTGAAAATGAATCGAAACGGGACTCAATATTCTCCACGATAGGCTTCCAGCTATAATACGCGAAATCATGCATCAAGATGATAGAAGAACGAAGGTTAGAAAGACCACGTCACCTGTCATCATTGTTGACAAAGTCACCGAATCCAGGGGTATCAACAACGGTCAGATGCAAGCGAACGCCGTTCTCCTCGATATCTATACGTAAATTGAGGATACGTGGCCATGAACTGGAGGGATAAATATAGATGTACCAGCACCAATGCTCTCGATAGCAACTGTTTTGAGTCTCTCTTCAGATGGGGCAAGAGGCACCTTGGGTGGATATAAAGGAGTATTAAAAAGTGTATTGATGAGGGTCGATTTCCCGAGACCAGACTCGCCTAGTACGCGCGGCAACGCGCAAAAACGGATCGTTGCTAAGACGTAAGACCTTTAAAACAAAGGGAAAGAACACGTACCAACAACCATAACTGTGAATTGGAAGCCTTTGCGGACACTCTTGCGGTGAACCTGGTTGGGCAGGTTGGCAAAACCAACATAACCCATGAGCTTTTTGCGGATTATAGGGACGGTGGACGCCTGGCCGAAGGAAGCGTCTGAGCCATGAGGATAGCCATTGTGACCTGCATTGACATCCTGGACAGAGCCGTATGCATCCGACATCTGGAAGAACGTAAGGAGGGAGAAAGGAGGAACAGCAAAAAAAAAATTACTTCTAAGTTGAGGGCAATGGAGGGTAGGAAAGAAGTCGGCTGATTGATGCGTTGTCCTTGTTTGGCTACATACACTACGCCCAATTTGGGCTGGGGCAATAACAGGGACTACTTCGGCATTAGTTGAAAAGTCCCGAAATTTGAAAATTATATCTACCCAGGGAAACTGGCTTTGGCCATACTTTTTGCGCTTCTGTATGGCCATTGCAGTCCCCCATCTGTCCGTAGGTCGTGACTTTTATGTTTGGAACATGCGGCTTGCGCACGGTCATCATTCTAATACAAATATGTCTCTACAAGTATCCGTCTTGATGAAAGGAGCTAGAACTCCTGGACTATCTACTCTCGACTCCATTCTCCTGGCACTGTGCTTCATTAATATACTTATGATACATCTCCTCTAACAGTGCTTCTGGTTCTCCCATGAGTGACTGCTCCTGTAAAGCCGCCACTGGCGTATTCATAGTCCCGACATTCTCCTTCGCCATCGATCGAGATATTGGGATTAACTCGAGCCATGCAACTTGCCTTGCTCGTGGTTCAGGCCAATCTTCGAAGTCCCTCCACTCTGGGGGTCCCCAGCCACACACAATTGGCAGTCCATCGTCCAAAGCATTCCGAGGGATGCTCTCCTCTCGAGAGTTACTTTGACATTTGATGTCGTCCAGGGGCAACCAAAACAGTTGTTCATCATCTGCCTGCCGCAATGGTTCGTCTAGAAGAAAAGTCTGTCTTCCAACACATTTACCGTCGACAACTTGTTCATAATCGTCTTTCTTAACTGCTGTATCCTCAACAGTTCGATGAGGCCTGGTCAGATACTCTCTTGTTGAGAAGCTGACTTCCGGCAAATGCGAGCAGTGAGCGGCACGGATGGCAACAAGAGTCTCAGCTAACTCGAGGGATTTGTCTGAGTCCATAGTGGGGTGGATGCATTGTCCATTCGCCCCTGCTTTTTATCGGCAATGACAATTGTGTTTGATACACGACTAATGTGTGACTGGATTCAAATCACAGATTGTAGACCGCAATCAGCTCACATGTACACCCGAGCGAAGCATTTGTTATGGTGAAGCGGTGAGTGGCACCGCGAGCCTAATAGACCGTAAAGAATAAGGCAACACAATGATTTGTCACTAAGGCGATGTGAATTAGGATGAAGTTATTGGTAATGGTAAGGATGCTGTAAACTCTTTATCTGCTTTAGCTCTTGGCAGCCACTCCTGAGGGAAATCCCGAAGGGTGGGTTTATTCAAAACCCGGCCACGCAAGTGCTCACCCTTCTTTGCTTTTAGTGATTTAGCGTACACATGACGCGGATCCACCGGCAGATCTTCCCAATTCTCGTTGGGCATCTAATGCACAGACAAAAGGTACAGCACACCATGAATCCACAAATCACCAAAAAAAAAAGAAAACACGCACATTCGCTTTTTCAACCAATTTATCCACAGTATCACTTATCCACTTGAGGTTCTGTGAAGGCTCAGGGAAATCCTCACAAGCGATCTTCACAAAACCATTCCCCCAATCTGCATATTTGCTGATTCCAGCGTCTACAGGAGGATTCGGCGTCCATCGAGGTCCAGCAAGCAGCATCAACCTCTTTTTCGCCATGTCATCCACCAACGGTAGGTCATCTACCGCGACGACAACACTTCTTTTCCTTTCTACCGGATGATTGCCTATATAATCGGTTGACCGCACAACCAGAGATTCTTTTGATGTAGGTGGTACAAATGGTTTTCTCAGAGCTATGCAAACGCTGAAATTAGTGAATGTGCATAAGCAGACGAATATATTACATACCAATGAGTTTTGGCATTTCTAGTTCGATCAGTCTGAGGTACTGCCTTACGATACGCTTCTCTTGCAGCAGGAAATGCGAAGCTGTGGGCATGTCATTGATATCGTCAACTTCATCTAACATTTCCTCAAGGTCATCTGGAGTTACTTCCTCGTCTAGAGCGGACTTGGTTCGAGGCGCACGTGCAAATGAGGACGTGCTGAAGAGCTTTGAAGCTGCTGCAGAAGTTGTAGGCGAGGAAGAACAGGTAGCAGCATAGCTAAGCAGAGTACGCCGGGCAAAACCAGAAAGCATAGAAGCCATTTCAGTTTGTAGACTTGACTTTCGTGCCAAGTCACGCGTGTGACCCCTGTGATCTAATTTGGTATCACAGGTTTTTGTAATCTCTGATAGCTACACAAGATGGTCGTACGTCTGGTCAAGAATGTAGTATTTCATTCTTATCTGTTCCTCAACAGCGGCTTCAACTGTCGATTCAAGCTGAACTTGAGAACGTTACCGAGCTGCAGCCCGCTTCAGAAGATTTCGAATACTTCTTCAAGGTTGGTGGCGATTTTGCATCTTTCATGTGGCCATACATTTATTCTGGCAATCAGGTCAAATGCTCCAGTTGCAACGAGAAACATCCAAATACTGTTTCAATGAACCGCATTGTTAGCTTAGTCTCCAATCATGTCCCCAAGTCCAACTCAAGTCTTTCATCTCTAGGAAGAGCACGAAATATCAGGTGGCAAACACGGGACAGCCAATTTTGTGTGGAGATGTGGTTTCTGTAGGCATTTATCACTCTTAGTATGATGTCATCTAATATTTGACTTTATTACTTGCAGGCAGGCGAGAAAGCTCAGCAAAGTTTGACACCTCGTATAAAGTGCGACCCTATACTTCAGAAAATGCTCAACTGCAACCACTCCTCATCATTGAATGTAGGGGGCTTGAGTTTACCGGTTTCGAATACAAAGTACGTATTTCCTCTGTCTACGAATCTCCCAACCGAAATATGCACCCGATCCAGGGTCCTTGGAAGTGCGTTGGATCCAAAGGAACTGTGTTCACCGACATCGACCTTGCAGAAGGCGAATGGTTCGATTACGACGAAAAGGTAAGCTTAGATGCAATTCGAAAGGGTTTTGTTCACAGATGTCAAGGTTGCCCTCCCTGTCGGCATATCGGCTCTTGAGAGTCAATGGTCTCGGGCGCCATAGTTTTATTTTTCTTCGTAAATGATCCAGACTGTAAAATACAAAAGTCACTCGATACCCCAAAATGTTATTATGGATCTAAGATTTGTCCAGGTGCTCCAGGAGTGGGTGCAGGTATTAGCTCTGTGTGTAAAGGTCATAGCACCTATGGTAGGCAAATAAAGCCCTAGGTGGACAAAGAAAAAAAATTATCTGATACAAAAGTTTTGTAACCTCATTCTTCTCCAAACAAATCTAGCAAGAGACCGAGTTGCTCAACAAACATTAAGAACGAAGGGCATTAAATTTTCTACATGACAGAACAGGATAGTGTACTTAGGGCTATCAGGCAAAACATTGAACCTGGAGGGATAAATCAGAGTAGAAGATGTTATACTGGACAACCTGCTTAATGAGTGAGTTTGGTACTTGAATGCTGAGAAGAACGATCGAAAAAAACCTATAAACAAGAACAGTGTCATGAAGAAAGAATGAAGCCAACAGAGAAAAATACATTCATGAGATATAACGATGTGCATTGGTAGACAGAAAGATCCTATGTAAATCCATTGAATTGCCATCCTGGGGGTAGATTGAGATATTCATGCCGTCGAAGTTCCGCAGCAGATGGACGTTCTTCCGGGTCACTGAAACAGGAGAGTGAATACAAAATAGCTACCGGATAATGAAAACTCACATAGCAAAACATTTCTTCCTGAAATCGTCGGCAAGAGGTGACAAATGCACCTCTTCTGGGACCGGTGGCAATTTATTTTTGTAAAGCTAGATGTTAGGGAAAAACAAGCATGAGCCACACCACTGAGGACAGTGAGACAAATACATCACACCTTAAACATGACTGCGACCATTTCCTGACCTATCCACGGCCTCTTTCCCGCCCACATCTCTAATACAACACACCCAACACTCCAAATATCAATCTTCAAGTTGTAACCCTTCTTCTGAGTATTAATGACCTCAGGTGCCATCCAGAATACCGTGCCCTGCATGGCCGTGAAGGCTTCGTCATCCGTCCTCTTCGAGATACCAAAGTCGGATATTTTGCAAATACCAGACGCTTCTACCAGTATATTATCCGCTTTGAGGTCCTGAGCAGAATATCAATCATGATTTCTTGTAATCCTTTCCGGCCTCTCCCACTTACTCGATGTAAGATACCTCGGTCGTGGAGGTATTCAAGGCCGCTCAAAATCTGAGATGTGAATGACTTGGTCACATCTTCAGGGAACCGTCCATGCTTGTGCAGGCAACTGCCGATGGAGCCACCGGGCACGTATTCCAAGAAGCTATAGAGAAGAGATGATCAGAATTAAACTTTCAGAAGCTCTAAGAGGATTCAACTCACATGCTGATGTTGTCCGTAGTCTCTTCAAACCCAAGGTACTGTACGATATTTGGATGGTCAAGATCCTTCAATGTCTCCGATTCCAATTTCAATGCATTCACAACTGTGTGTTGCCGCGAATCGTATTTATCACTTGCTGTTTGCGGAAGTTCTACTTGCTTAACGGCAATCATCTCTCCTGTCGTTGCGTTCATGGCAAGATACACACGACCATATGTCCCCTTTCCAATCAGCTCGCCACGGACCCATTTAAATGTGGCTGTAAGCGTGTTAAAAAGTCATTCAGATCGAGGATATTACAACTTACTCCCACTGGATGATGCAGAGGTCGTCGAACTGACACTTGAAGACCTAGCCTGGTGCGTTGTTACCTCCTCCAACTTCCCTCCCCAAAACTTGGTGTTTCTCTTCCTCGAGTATATATCTGCAAAAGTTGAATCCGCTTTGGATGTCCTGTCTATCCTCCTCTTTGCATCTTCCGCTACATATCTGATAGACTTTTTACTACGTATCTTGGCACATTTCTCCCGCTCCTTATCTTTGTCATAATTACTGGTCGATGTAACAGCAGCCTGAGATGAAAAGGGGAGCTCGATTGACGTTGGAGACGCTCCACCAGAATTGGCCTCGATGACAGGTTTATCTAGATCATGGTTGCGGAAATAAAGTTCCAACTTCTCGTAAACGGCCTCAGGCGGAGGACGCATTGCCCAGCCATCCTCATCATCAACAAACATATCTGACGTCTCTTGGGGCACTTGGTTATGTTCCTTCTCCCATGCTTTCTCCGTCTCTTTTGCTCGCCTTTCCTTTTCTTTTTCGTTTTCGTTTTCGTTTTCCCTCCTCCCCTCCCTCTCCTTCATGATTTCCGATAAGATACCTCGCTTAGAATTTCCTGTTTCATCGATTAAGCTTGGGTTGTTATTCCTTTTTGAATTTGACGTTGTCGCTATAAGGGTAGCGGTGGGGTCTTTAGATGGAGACGGTCTCGCGGTTGTCGGTGTCTCAATTTGTACCTTCAGCTTGGGTTTCTCCTCAGACTGCAGTGGCGATTGTGGCTTGACTATCCATGTCCCATTACCTCCATCGTCGGAAGATTCATCGTGGTGCAGATCAAGGGTCGGACTGGTTGATACACTCCTTGGCGGTGAAGTTGTTCGAGAAGGAGGTTGCGATGTCGCTGTAGGTGTAACTGATATTGAAGTTGATCTACTGTCCAGAGCAGCTACGTTACGAGGTGCCACAATTGTTCCCTCTTCACTCGCAAAACCTGGCAGATATCTGTCCCGATCCTCTTGTTTCAGAGTATCATAAGAAGGTCGTCCAGGTACACATGAGGAAGGTGACATATCGTCGACAATTTTGAAATTACGTTCATCACCCTTGGGGCTCCGAGGAGTGGCGGGAGAATGAGGCGGCGTTGACTGTGTTGTTTCAAAGCCGTCCACATTGGCCATATTGCGACCAGGTCTCGGCCTTGGGCCAGGAGGATGGGGCGATCGATTTGGGGAAGTAGCACGGGGTGATTTAACAGACTCATAGGGATCAGGCAGCAATGTTGATCCATACGTTGGTGACTGTACCTGTCTTCCATTGTACTTCATAGGCGAGACAACATGGTCCCTCATAGCGGATGATGGTCTAGGATAAGGGTTTATACTCGTGCCAAAGCTTGTGCTTGTATTCGAGTACGGTATATTTTTCCGCACGTATAGTGACGTGCTGGTCTCAGGGACATTGTACTGAGTTGCAGGAGGCCGTGTCTGGATAGGCAACCGAGAACTACTTTCAAACGATTTGGGTGTACCAGAAAGACTGCTGGGTGAGAAAGCGAGATGATCTCTTGGTCCTCGACTGACAGACAACGGATTCGGTTCCCGTCTGCGCTGGTTGGAATTAGTCTGAGGATTTCGGAGACTATCCATGCTCTTCGTGCTCACCCGAGTGAGTCTCGTAAATGCAGAACTAGGTTCTCCTTTCCATCGAACAGGAAAACTATCAGGTACCCGATTTCCTGAGCGCTGTGTAGAACGAGAGTCATTGGAATGTTGTGATGGCACTGGCGGTGGTTGCGTTCGAGGAGGAGGAGGAATGGGTGGGTGATAGGATGAGGTTGCGGGCGGGCGGGAAGAAGTCTGACTGGTTGGTTTTCGGGTATTGGAAGGGGATTTTCGACTATTTGGACCAGAATCTCTCATTGACGTTGACAAAGGATCATATTCTTGACCAGGTGAAGAGACATGCTGCCATTCATCGCTCTCAGTGGGAATTCTTTTCCGCTGTTGCAGATTGGGCTTCACTTGATCCACTTGATTCACAACATCTCTTATTTGCTCAGAGTAAAGGGCAGATTGTGAGTTTGAAGTGGATGGTTGTTGAGTAGTTAATTTCCGTCTTGCAGCCTCCTCAACCTGGTGCTCAGAAATGATGACAGCCTGTTCACGTTGAGTGGTAACGTCCGACCCCGATCGGCCATGCTTATGGATGCCGGGATGGGGAGGAGGTAGAAACGTGGAATCATCGTTGATGGGAAATTTAGGTCGTGAGAGGGGAGGTGGTGGTGGCGGGGTGGGTAAGACTTGCCCGAACAAGTTTGTGAAAGTTGAAGGAGGCTGGGGCGATGATGGATGGGGTGGGTGTAGCGGCAGCTGAGGAGACTGAGGTGAAACGACAAAATTGTTGAGCCTTCGATGTTGAGGCGACAGGGGGAGAGGATTAGGAGCGCTCATGAGATGCTGTGGTCGTAGAGTTGTGCGGTGAGATTCCTTCTCGTTATCAATATCAGCCTCGTATCCGGTCGCTGACTCATTGAGCTGTTCGCTTGCGTTGGAAGAGGTACTACCAGATCTACGTTTCTGCCGGAGTGGCATTATGGGATTGGGAGTCACCGGAATAGAAGTCTGATGCGGGAGCGGCGGCAGGGGACAAGGGGAAGGTTCGGAATCGGATGGAGTTGTACGTTTGATAAAGAACTTGAGTGAACCTTTTGAATCGCCATGACTGCGACAAATGGTGAGAAGATTTTCGTCCGTCAGGGCTTTGCCAAGATGATAGTCCTCGCCCTCGATCCGCCCGATCTCAGTCTGGAAGAAGATTGAAAACTGAGCCCGCTCTTCCTCTGTATAGATGCGCAACTGCAGAGTGTGTGGTCAATCGACTGCAATCGGGAAGATGTGATCCACCCACCTGGGTGAAAATACGCTCTCTGATAGATGCCGGATCATGAGCATTACTGACGTCTACCGTAATAGATCTTGCCGAATCCGATGTGACGACGATGAAGACCTGGTCTCCGATAGAAATAAGAGGATTATTGCTTGATGGCGGAGTCTCAGGATGGGACACTGTGGGAGACTTGGCGTGACATTTCAAAATCAATAAGAGGCGACGAAGCCGTAGATAAGAAAACACACATTTCTGAGCCTCCTTGAGGCGTTATCGGACTGACGAGGCCGAGAACCAAAAGCTGGCTTGGCAGGAGGCAGATGTTTTCCCATGCGGGGATTTGACGACTGCGGAATATCTGACATGCCGCGATCGACCGACGTCGATATTGGTAAGGTGTTGCTGCCAACCCCTGTGAGGTTGACCGGGGGTACTTGAAGGGCGGGCGTGTCTGGTGGTGGGGTAGATTCCTGGGCCGGTGAGCTGGCGGTGGAGGGGGATGAGAGTGAAGGATGGACCGGCGAGCCGTTGGGAAAGTTTGTAGTGAGTGATGGGGGATGGGGTGGGGACTGAAGACCTTTGAAAGAGCTGTGAGGGGCAGTATTCAAGGGCAGGGGGGGTCGTATATCTCTGTAGGGGACATGGTGTCCATCGTGGGCCCTTCGGACATCGTCGCTGCCGCCATCGGACTCTGAGTCTGGATTGGTGATGACGAGGATTCGTCCACGCTTGTGGCGATGTTCTTCGAACATGACAGCACAGAGGAGAGATAGACGAGGGCAAACTAGCTGCTGACTGCAAGTTGCCAGGAAACAGAACTAGCAACAATAAGGGAAAATGCTTTGCTTTGCTAAGCAGATTCCAGGTCTTAGTAAGGCCCATGAGGGACTTATCTATATTACAAATATAGTAATTAACTATTTACCCTCTAGCGTCCCCTCCTGCACGTTGAGCTGGAAACACGTTGAGACCATGCCTCTCACTCGGCGCCACACGCACCTTTGGAAATTCAGCTTTTTCCCCCAACAACGAGTCGCCCCAGCAGAGCAATTTCAAAAGCTCCACTAATTTCGCCTCCTTTCCCTGGCTCAGGCTCTCCAGTATCGCTGCATTCACCTCCCCTGCAGTCTTCAGTCGCTGTGCAGATGACAACAGGTCCCCAATCACCCCCGGTGGACTGGCAACCGTGTCAAATGCCAGCAACGCCATCGTCCGTTCCAGCTCGGCAAGAAACTCTGGATTCTCCTCCCCTCGAGGAGCCAGCTCGTCTTGTGCAAACCGCAATGCCTCACTTACCCTGCCATGCCGTATATACTCAATCAACTTTTGCTGTTGTAGGCAGAAATAGAGTGCCGGATTGGTATCAAGTATCTGTCAGACAAAATCTGATGTCAGTGCTCTTTGTATCCATAGTACCCAGTCTGGGCAAATCACGTTGAGGATCATGTTGAAGACTGAAGATTCGGTACTCTCATCAGCAACCACCAAGGGGGTTTATGAGTGGTGCATGAATGATTTAATCCTTTCCTCTTTTCCATGTTGATGACTCACCTCCGGGTTAAGATCATTGACACGCGTTATTGCATCTTCAACGTCACCACGCTGCAGAGCTTCGCGTATGTCCATGCGGCTCTCAATGCTCTCAAAGTCCACTGGTGGCGACAAATTGGCTTCCTGACTAAACTCTTCTGCAGCCGACTTGTACCCCTCGATGACGAGATAGTCCATGATCAGCCGATTCATGTCCCTGATGACCATCGCAGAATAGTCAGCACCAAACTTGTACCCGGACAAAAAAGGGATAAATCAGATAATACATGCAATTTTTAGCTCTTCAGAAAAGAGGTTACTTCTCAGAGAGATTCCCAATACTAGGTCTCATCTCAGTGGAACAGAATGAAAGCTACCACTTACGCTTTCGCTACCTTCACCTCTCTGAGGCGCTTCTCCCATTCATCTTTCCCAATTAAAGGTTTTGAACTTGGTGGCTATGCAAAAAGAACACACATAACCGATGACCACGGAGCGAAAAAGGAACGAGAACCAACCATAGAAGGACAAAAACACGGGTTCCACTCGGAATATATGCAACCGTGCCTCTTTAGGGCAGGTGCTATACAGCCAATGGTTCTTTCTTATTAAGGAGAAAGTCCATGCGTTTTTGGTACTCATAGTTCCAAGGATAATTTTAAATTGAAACCTCTTTATGTGCCTAGAGGGCTCAACCTCGGTCATCTGTGTCCTCCCTGACCAATCACGATTTCAAAACCAGACATCAATTACTCTTTCCATGCAAAAACCTAGAGAGCTGCCCTACATATTCTCTTGGCTGCCTCAATAAAGAAATTCTCCTATCCGGAATTGGCGTTGACCTCTCGGTCGTGTTTTCGCATCCGTCCACTCATTCAGCCAGCCATCCTAGCTATATAACACACACAACATACTTGGCCTCCACTTGTGCTTCTGCTCTCCCGTCTCCCTTTTGCGTGAATTACTGCGTTTGAAATTAGTGCTGTGTTTCTTCAAGAGACCGGATCCGAGCTACCGACTTGGAATATCAAACATGATCAACAACCCCCCCAAAAAAGCTCATTTTGACAGCTTTGTTGGCGTTTGAAGCAACGACCTTAACATCTGCGACACCGTATTGACTTAATCCTTCTTCATCCTTGTCCCTTGCTTCCACTGGAAGGTCATCAACCCCAAATACTAAATCTCGTTGATCTGTCGAACACTCGGGATATCAGCAAAGACAAATGTAGAATCGGAGGCAAAGAGTATTGGTGTTAATTTGTAGGTTATATCTCATGATGATGGTGGGTGATCGCTGGAAACGGTGATTTATCAGAATCGTTAACCAAGGAGGAGACTCAAAGTGACCAATAATTAACCTCTACGTATACGGGGAATATATCCGGACAAACAGCTATTATGGCACAGTGGCAATCGGAACGCCCCCAACATCGTTCACCGTCATCCTCTAACTCTCCATCCCTGATCTTTGGGCAACCGACACAAACTGTACAATCGGCTGCTCCCAAATCTCTAAATTTTACACAAGCTCGAGTAGAAATTTCTCGATACCATTCGACATAACCTATGGTTCTGGCCAAACACAAGGCAACCCTGGCCAAGATGTAGTCCAGATGGCAGGCTTCACAATTACAAAACAAGTCTTTGCTACTTAAGATGCTGTTTTTCGAGAGTCATTATAAACACCTGTATCAAGATTGATGGAATTGGCTTTTGATACGATGGCATTGTCGAGAGCGGTGCCCTTTTGGCAGACTTTGGTAAATGGAGGAGTGTGGAATAGCATTTCACTTGACAAAGTATAATAATGCATCTCATGCCTAGAAGGTCATTCGATATGGGCGAGCGGCTCGTTTTTGACTATGCCATCACAATCGACTACTCGGATTCTGCCACTGAGTTGTACATCTGAATATTCCCCGAGATTATCACTTACGTCCAAATGAGACGAAGGCGAATATCTGGTGCTTTTTTTTGAGCTATCTGGTGGTGGTAATTATCTTTGATACGTCAATTCTTGGTTCTTGGCTGTTCACTTCCTGATGAAAAATTGGTGCGTTGCATTTCAATTGCGAAGAGAAATATGTCTAATCTGTCTTCCGGTACCAACCTCCCTCTGTCGAATTTGCACAATTCTCGGCACTTCAATGAATTCAAATGGTGCTAGTGTGGTGATCCCATTACCCACATTGACGGTTGTTACAGTATCAGCGAGTTCTACACCTTCGATGTCTGTAATGCTTGTACTTTGAGAAAACATTCGCGATTATGGGCTCTGGTTGTATCAATTACTGCTGCGTTGATAGGAGCGTTTCTCACTGATAGCCAAAGTAATCAATTTGGAAATGCAACTGTGTCATTTAATCCATTCACAATTCCGGAATGGCCGAATTTTTGAGCGCTACATTAAGCTGCGGTGATGCTCATGACGATTCTATAAAGCTGAATATCCCGCAGTTGGAGAGTGACCCTCTGCCCATGTTGGGGAAAAAGAGTTGTAATGCTCATCATGCGGACAACATGGTCCTCAGCCGCTACGCGTAATGCCAGGATGGCATTTGGCGAGATTCGGAATGTCTCCTATAAACATCCTGCAGTGCCGCTTCAACGGCTGATCCAGAAGCAGGGGTTCAAAGCATTTTTGTTGGAAATAGCGAATTTCATGTAGGACCTTTGCCCCTCTTTGGACAGGCGACTCTTCATGGGAGGGGCGGTATAAGTGACCCTTTTGTTTCTCTTGTGTTTCTCTGGTTTCGGAATATAGGTCTTGCCGCCGTACTGTGCACCACCAACATGAGTATACAGGTACGCCGGTATCTTCTGAGAGGTTGTTGGTCGCTGACTCGGGTTGACCACTGTCTTCCTGGCAAACTCTGAAAAAAGGGCTTGATCAATTTTTGATGCAAGGTGTGTCGTTTGTCAAAAGCTTTAAACTTACGAATAGACTTGGTCCGGGCCATTGCACAAGAGTTTGAAAGAGATTAAAGCGAATGAGAGGATTTTTAGAAGAGGGAAGTGGTTTTTTTCTCATGGTTTTTATTGAGTCGAGAGTGGGAGTTGGATTTGATGTTCAAGCAAAACCGTCAGGTTGAACATTTTACCTGACGATATATCTCTTGCCTATAATATTCAATGAATTCGACCAGCTTAAAGTCGGTTTTCTGCAAGGCAAGTGTATATAATTATGATCATGATGATGATATCACTGGGAGCTTCTTAGTTAATAGTTAGCTTTCCCAGCACTGTTTCATCTAATGATAAATTATTACACTTGTTCCGGTAGTTTATGACTTACCTGATAAGATGCACTACCGGGCATCTAGATCTTTCTCAGCAGAATGAACATGACTTGGATGGACAAAGGTCTGATGTTGGGACTGAACATTCAAAATTCATAGACATGAAAACCAAGCGGTGTTTTATACTTTGGACACAATACCACCAGACTTGATCATATTGAAAAAGTCGTCTTTTCCTACTGCCTCTATAAAAAATTCTCAGCTTTCAGGGACACAAGGGAGTATGATCGACATACGTTCTTTATCCCTCCCAATTATATTATCTTTATTCTTTCCTTTTTGCTTCCCTCTCTTTTCAAATGATGGGGCAGCTAACGTAGGTTTTCCCGAACCACGACCTGCTTTTGCTTCCTCTTCTGCTGCTGCTGCTGCTGTATGCGTCTGCTGAACAGCATTGAACAATTTCACGACTTAGAAAATTGTGAGCAAAGTAAACCAACTGAGAGCAACGAAGGTACACACCACCACGCTGAGCAACCTTTCTCAAACCTCGTTCACTCTCGGCTCCCCAACCGCCTATTACGTCTCGTATCCGGCCTTTGGCTTCCTCCTCCTTTTTCTTCATTTGTAACGCCTTTTTCGCTCGTTTCTCTAGCTTTTCATGACCATGCCTTTGCACGATTGAGGGTTGTAGTGATAGTGGCAATGTAGTTGGTGCATCTGTGTTCAGGAGGGACTGCAGTGTGGCACCGAAATTTGAGGGAGCTGTTGCCCTGATTTTGCGTTTGGATGTGTTCTTTGATTTTACCCTTTTGAAATCATCAATGGCTTCATCGGTGTCTGGTTCGGATGGCGAGCGTTCTGAGGTATCGTGATGGTCGGAAAGGACGCTGTCGTCGTCATTGTCGTGGTGGTGCTTTGGAGACATGGTAGGAGGACCGAATAAGGCAGTTGAAGTGTTATCACGTTTCTTCTCAGCCGCACCACTGGGTTACTTTGGCTCTCGTCCCACCCATGACAGTCATCGAGCCTCTGGATTCCGTCTCAGTAGATGTCGTTTCCCCACCAGACCTTCATCCTCTTTATCCAACCCCTGTGCAGATCTCTGACCTCCTGACCAGCCTCTCCTCTGCAGACAAGTCTGAGCTCATCGCACACTGTGCTTCACGCGCATCTACATTTGGAGATCTCCCACTGCTATTACATCTCATAACAGAACCCCGTGCACGCGCACATCTAGATCTAGGGACTCGTGATGAGGACGGTCTGGGACTGATTAGTCTCGCTATTCATGGCTTTGGCGGAGACAACGACAGGGACGTCGAGAGAGAGGAGTGTGTCAGGCTGTTGGTCACTCATGGAGCCGATATGCAGCCTGATAATGGTATGTTGACCTTCCAGCTTGTCCGTACCTCCTGTTCATCATAAGAATGATAGCCGGATGGACCCCTCTGCACCATGCGGCATTACTTTCTCCACCAACATTGATTTCATATCTAATGACGCATGGCTGTTCTCCATTTGCGCTGACGAAACGAAATTTGACACCACTGGACCTTGTCACGGCTCATTCAACTGTACCCGGTCGGGAGGATGTTGCATTTCTGCTCGAGGAGGCGATGAAGAGCGAAGGCTGGGAAGGAAGTAGAATGAATCGAAGACGAAGGCTGGTCGAACAGCAACAAAAACTTATAGGAAGGCAGAAGAAATTGCGTGCGCAAGTTACACAGATTCTTGGTGTTCACTCTGGTTGGTGGGGACCAGAACCAGAATCCAGGGGATCTGATTCTGGCACTTCTGACGATGAATGTGATGACCCCGACAAGGACAGTATATATGTAGGTGTTCTATCTCGTCATGAATCGGCGACCATCTGATTTTCAATACTCAGACCCCACCTTTAGACTATTCCTCCATGCTTGTTTTTTCTCCGACTACTCTACCACAAATGCTCGAATCGCTCGTCACAGACTATCTTCCTTCGCTACGAGATGCCGCTCCGGCTAACTCACTATACATGTTAACTCGTTTTGCTTGTTTAGCTTGCGACCACACATGGCTAGAGGGACTGGTCATCTCTGCTACTGGCGTAATTGAAGAAACCTTCTTTGTGAGGACCTGATTCCTGCCCATTAACCCTTCTTTCATTGATCAGCTTCTCAGAGTCGTGCAGAAGACCTGACTTCACTCGTTTTTTGGTTATACAACACAACCCTATGGCTACATTTCATTCAGTGCGATACTGCCATCAATAGAACCTGTCAATTGATGGGTTCTTTTGAGCTCATTGAGGAGGTCATTAATTCTGTTTTCGGTATGTCTCTTCCAACAGTCAGAGTAGTCGGGCCTACAAGTTTTTGCAGTATTCGTCATCAGATTTGCTGAGCGACGGATCGATCAGCTCCTTAGCAGTACAATCCTCGATTACGCGCCTTCCTCTCTCGATTCAGTCCAGTTCGAATCTGAATGGTCTTTCCTACGTTCTTTCACTGGCCGCAAAACCGCCACCACCGCTCCTCCTCCATCCACCTCACACTCAGGCTCAAATGCGAGCGTACGCTCACCAACAAGCCCTACAATTTCTCAAAGCCAATCTTCTCGGAAGTTCTCGTCTTTAAAACCGACTTTTGCATCATCCAAGAGACACCAAGGTGTGCAATTGAATACCCTATTTTCAAACGGTATTTCAAGTGCGCAGGCTCCTTCCCCTGCGGATTTGACGTCGTTCTTGACCGCTCTTCATTCGTTCCTGGTCATGAGTGATATAAATCCGGCGCTGATTACGCAGTTGTGGTCGCAAGTATTCTATTGGACTGGCTGTGCGTGATTTTGCCACTGTTGAGTTTCCGGACATAGTGATGCTAAGATTCTAGGTAGGCGAGACATTTAACAGGTTAATCACTCGTAAGAAATTACTATGTCGGTCGAGAGCTGTGCAAATTAGTCTGAATTTGTCGGAACTGGAGGAGTGGATCGTGCAAGTTGGATTGCCGAAAGGAATTCAAAGTCATCTTATACCCGTTAGAGATTTATTGAATTGGCTGCAGGTACGTGAGTTTATTAACCTCGTTCTGCTTTGCGCGTTTCACGTGTATGGAATCAGTGTTTGTCGTCGATCACTAAATTTCCTGATCTCGTGGGTACGATTCAATCCATGAGAGGGATCAATCCTCTTCAGGTGAAATGGACGTTGTAATCTCCTTTTCGTACTCATTCGTGTTTATCAAGATGCGACGAGCCGTCCGTGATTACAAGTATGAAGTTAATGAAGATCGCATGACAGAAGAATGTATGCAATACCTTACACAACTACAAAAGGATTGGGAGAGGCATCGTGTAAAAATCGGAGTAGAAGCGATGCGCAAAGAGGTAGATGACCAGTGGACTCCCTCTCCGTCTAACCATGTGTGGATTGAACCATGAATCCCATAGATCACCGAGCGCGAGCGTGACATGGAGAGCGTTTCCTCCTTCCAGAATGATCAGTCTTTCTCTTCATCAGTTTCTCCGACTAGTCCATCCGAAACACAGAATCCTTATCGAAGCATCGACATTCTCTTTGACAAATTGAAAGACAAATCCTTGTGGGAGCCAATAAAGCCGCCACAGCCCCTAGGCGAGCTCCTTGACTCACGGTATATGATCCCACTGCTCTTCCCGACGGATCCCAGGATGTTGGGTGCATTTTCAAAGCACCTCAATTTCACACAGATTGTGGATGTGAATGGATCCAAGATGCAATCTGATGATACTGTGTCTTCAAGGCAGAGCTTCGAAAGTCAGCGAAGTTCGCGTAGTGGACGAAGTCCAGATGTGGCCGATGGGGTTATGTCCTGTAGATGGCGGAACAAGAAGATCAGGGAAGTGAGGATGGGTACTCTACAGAAGATCGACGGTACCGCCGCGGCTGCTAGATGGGGAAAAATAGTGGAACATCGGTTTATGGATGATGACAGTGAGGATACCGAGGGAATCATCAAATCTTTTAATGGCAATGGAGCGATAAATGAGGCTTCTGTTAGTGTTGGTGGTGGAAATTTGCATCCATCATATTCGGTAGATGATTTGCTCGAGATTGCAGAGGAGAACGAGACGATCAAGATCAGTGTTGCTACGCAATTGACGCCATTTACGAGGAAATTGCCCCAACGTGCGAATAGCGCGTACGGACAAGATATTAAAAGGGTCAGGCAGTGCGATGTCATACCGGCGGAGAAGAGACAGCCTGGCGAACTCTAGGGCTAACTTATTGGGTTGTTGCTGTCTCCGACTTGCTACTCGATTGTTGCTGTTCTCATTGGCCTATGTATTGGTTTGTGCGGTGTATTCTACAGCTTTCTGATCTGTGTTATCTTAGAGTATGGATATAATCTTGGGGTTATGACTTGCTTGGACAAGGTTGGGAATGACACCAAAAAGCTGTTTGTTGCTCGTATGTATATAGAAATTTGCTGTTTAGAAATTGAAAATGAATTGTACAAAAGGTCGAAACTCGCGACAGAGTATGGGAAGGCAGTGCATTGGTGCTGGGCAAGGGATAAGTAGCCTTGGGAGCCGCTGCGGAATCTCTATCCAAAGTTATTTAAGGCTATGCCCATTCAGCACAGCTCCACAACACACCTCTTATACACGTCTCACCATCCTCGACTTTCGTTTTCGCCTCAACGTCCTAATCTTTTGCGTTCGTTGTGTTGGTGATAACTGCAGAAGCCTAGTTGGCTCAATGGCCTATGACGCGAATCACTATTCGGACCCTTTTGCTAAAGGGCATAACGAGATGAAGTCTGGTGCTGCCTACTCGGACATGGACGCGATCTCTTACTATTCTCCCTCTGTGTTCACAACGAAGACCGATGGAGATCTCGTGTTGACACATCAAAATGACTATGTACAGGGGAGGCAGTCTCATAGCGATCGTAGCACACATTCAAAAAAAAATTCTATGGACAGGGCTGGTAACGCAGCAGGAGGTAGCGCGACGGGTGCTGCAGCAGAGTTTTATAATTCTGAACCTCAAAATTTGAACGCTAGCGCTGGTGGTATAGACAGTTCGAGGTTGAGTCAGTTGACCGAAGAGGACGAGGATGAATTCAGTCAGAAGTATGCGAATCCGAGTTATGGTGCGGGTTTAGATGGGGGTACAAAAGTGAGGCCGTATGATGCCCATGATGAGACGTTGGATGCATCGTTGATGAAGAATGCGGTTGGTTCTGAGCGGCCTGGCTTTAGTGATCTAGGTGAGCTATGAGATAAAGATTTGGCGCTCGTTCCTGATAGTGGCATCAGAGTATGCGGAACCTACCAATAAGGATTTTCCCAAAGATAAGAGGAGTGCTTTCACCAAGTTTTTAGCAAGTGGAAGGTACCCATTGGAACAGAGGATAGAAGACAAGAAGCGTGGTATTGGAAGGCAAAAGTACCCTTTTGCTGGTGCGCTTCTGAATAGAATCATACTTCAGTGAGTTGAGATTGTACTAACGAGGAAAAATGTAGTGTGGGCGCTGACGATTGCAATGATTGGCGTGTTCATCTGGGAGTTGGTCTTGAATGCCAGAGAGCAGGGGAGTCCCATCTCAATGAAGGTATGTGCTGCTCTCGTTTGACAAGAGAGACACTGAATTTGAAGTCATTGCAATAGCCTGTTGTGAACCCAATGTTAGGGCCATCATCCTCCGCTCTGATCAACCTTGGTGCACGGTTCCCGGCATGCATGAAGCTAGTGCCAGATGTGCCCCCATCCACGCGTCTTCCATGTGAGCAAGACACTTAAACTGTTTATTTTGTTGGTGAATAATAACAATACATACATAGGTCTGAATGACACCGCGAACCCGCCAGATCAAATCTGCTCCTTGGAAGAAGTCTGTGGATTTGGAGGTTTCCATGACCATGATCCTAATCAATGGTTTCGGTGTGCTCAGTATTCTACGCCATTTTATTATTTGGGTCGACTGATATCTCTTCAGATTCATCACACCCATCTTTCTACACGCGGGAATAATTCATATTCTGCTGAACATGATTGCACAGATGACACTGTCCGCTCAGATTGAGCGCGAAATGGGTTCGACTGGTTTCTTGATCACCTATCTTGCTGCTGGTATTTTTGGGTATGCACGTCATGAGTGTCATGCGTCTCACGAAACGTTGACTTCGTTGGTAGAAATGTTCTTGGTGGTAACTTCTCGCTGGTCGGTGTTCCATCCGTGGGTGCAAGTGGAGCCATCTTTAGCTCTGTTGCAGTACGACTTCTTTTCTATCTGGTAACCAAAGATCTGACACTGCTGGAAAGATAATTTGGGTCGACTTGCTCGCCCATTGGAAGTACCACTATCGACCTGTTCGCAGGGTGTGTAGCACTTATTTTGTAGTGTGCTTGATTGTTCAGAATTCGCTAGCTTGTCTTTCAAACTATAGAGCTTTTGATTGGTTTTGCCATTGGCTATATCCCATGTAAGTCAGCTATGTCTCTTCTACTAAATTTGCTTAATATATTTGGTAGATGTTGATAACTTTGGTTCGTTTTCCTTGGTCTAGGTACACCTTGAAATAATCGACCTGTCAATTTTCAGCTCACATTGGCGGCTTTGTCATGGGACTCTTCGTTGGAACTGTGTTCTATCCGATGATCAGCGAGACAAAACGCCATCGGTTGATTGCCTGGACAATCAAAGTTGCTGCCATCCCTGTGGCCATCATACTCTACATGGTGCTCGTCAGGAACTTTTACACTTCGGACCCCTATGCAGGTATGTCACAGTCATCTGTCATTCGTCGCCGCTTGTCTCAAGTTCTCTGTAGCCTGTTCCGGTTGTCGATATTTATCGTGCATCCCAACCGCTGCAAACAATCACTGTCAAGGGTATGTCCTTTTTGTCATCCTATCCCTATGTTTCCAACTGACGATGCTTCTAGAACTGGTATGTTTACCTAGACAGCTGAAGTTACTTTCTGACACTCGTTTAGGCCTAACAACTTTCCAAACTAATAATTAAATGGATGTTTTCGATGAGTACCGCTCATGGACCTGGTTTGTTATGGGAAATCTGGTTTTCTTTAGTACATTGTACCATGTCATGTAGAATATGGACTTAATGCTCTTCTTTATGCATCACATGACGAAATTCGTTGGCGTAGTTATAGTATACCTTCTTCACACCATCTAATGTCCCAGCTGACCATTTACTTTCTATGATTTCTCCTTCACACCCACTACTGGATCTATCCTTCTTTACCACACGTTAAATTTGAAGTTTTTATTGGTGTACCGTGCTCTCGACCCATCCCGGTTTACCTCCTGTTAGTAATACCACAATGCCAGCCTTTCGACCACCAAATTTTGTGCTGAACCCAAAATGGTTTCACTACCTCGGGATACTCGCACTTTGTCTCGCGACTGTCCTCGGGCTACTGCGCTCGACATTATTTGGTTCGTGATTTCGTCCACCATAGGAAGGGTTGCTGACATGTCACTTGCCACATAGATTGGCTGGATCCAATGCATTGCCATGCCTTGCTGAATACTGGAATATGGTTAGACAGCGGCTGGAAAAACTGGCAACCCGACGGTAGGTGAATGTATCTCGAAAAAAGCTCGGTTTACCTCACTGGGAATTATTCAGGTTGCATGCTCTATACATATACACCACAGGACTCTGCAAAATGTTTGAATACACGAGATATTGTGTTTGTGGGCGACTCTATCACCCGCAAGCTATTTTTCCAATTCGCGAGCATCCTTGATGTCAAACCCCCGCCTGCAACTCTTGATGAGAACCAAAAACACTCCGATCATGCGTTACATTCCTCAACTGGAGTTAATATCTCTTTCTACTGGGACCCATTTCTCAACCATAGCCGTACTACCGATCTCCTCACGACACTATCTTACGACGCGCCTGTGGACTTGAATCGCCCTGCGCTTCTTGTATTGGGATCAGGTCTCTGGTATCTGCGTCATGCGAATGAGTCTGATGGCGTGTCTGCGTGGCAAACCAATACTGCTCGCCATGTTTCAATGATCAAGCAGCAGCCAGTCTGGCCAGCCGACTTGATTGTCATGCTTCCGGTAGAACGAGTGATTTCGACGAAGCTTACACCTGAACGTGCGATCACAATGCATCCATCTGACATTGATGCCATGAACACTGACCTGTATCACCGTGTGTATCCCAATGGCGATAGGGTATTGTCGGAAGGTGGAAGATTTGGACGAATGCCCATCATATTACCAAAGGTATTTAATGACATGTTAGATGCATCTCAAACGGAGGATGGATTGCATTATAATGATCAAGTTCTACGAGCACAAGCGAATATCCTATTGAACCTTAGATGTAACGATGTGCTACCGAAGAAATACCCACTTAACAAGACATGCTGCAGTCGCTATCCGACCCCTTCCTTGATACACGTTTTGGTGTTATTCTTGGTTCTGGCATGGGGACCGTATATCTGGGTTAGGACGCGCAAGTCAGGTATGGGTTTGGCTTTATCTTGAACAAGGAGGTATTTGAAATAAGGGTCATGTTGATCAGGTTCAGGGGTTCGAGAAGTCGTTGCGTCCTTGGGAGAAAACGAGCTTCCTGCGCTTATGTTGAGTGCTGCTGCATTTCTAATTTACGTCGCCGACCGGACAGGTCTTTGGCTGAAAGAACAGAAACAATTCAATCTTTGGTCTTTTACCTTCCTTTCTCTTGGTTCGTTGGCGTTTGGCATCCTGACGCTCAAGAAAGGGGAAAAAGATTTTGGGTTCCTAAATCGAGATCAAACAGATGAGTGGAAGGGGTGGATGCAACGTCAGTAGATTTTGAGATCTGAGTGATCTAACTTTTGATCTCTGCCTGACAGTTGCGATTCTCGTATACCATTATGTTGGCGCCTCCAAGATTTCAGGCATCTACAACCCCATTCGTGTGTTGGTCGCATCTTATCTGTTCATGACTGGCTATGGGCATACCACTTTCTATCTTCGGAAAGCTGATTTCTCCTTCGCGCGGGTTGCTCAGGTACCTGTCAAGAGGGGTTCCTGACCCTTCATTTACCATTGAATCTTCTTTCCGGTTTGCTGACCCGACAAGTATAGATCATGGTCCGCCTAAATCTACTCACAGTGCTTCTTGCCTACACGATGAATACCGATTACATGTTCTACTACTTCGCACCTCTCGTATCGATGTGGTACATCATCATCTATACCACTCTCTTAGTTGCTTCGCGGTACAATGAGTACACGAGTTTCCTCCTGTGCAAGATCTTCCTTTCTTCGTCTCTCGTCACGTGGTTTTTTAAAAGTGAATGGCTACTTGAAGTCCTATTTGGGTTTCTGAAGGATGTCTTCAACATACAGTGGGCTGCTCACGAGTGGACATTCCGAGTGACATTGGATTTATGGGTAACATACATCGGGATGCTGGTCGCAATCCTAGTCATCAAAGTTCGTGAGCATAAACTGACGGATAGGCCTATGTGGCCCTTGACAGTTAAAGCAGCCGCTGTCGTTTCGGGACTCGTCCTCGTCTGGTTTTTCGGATTTGAGTTGATGCAAGAGAGCAAATTCGCATATAACGCTTGGCACCCGTATATTTCGCCTCTACCAGTTTTGGCGTTTGTCGTACTGAGGAACGCCAATGCGACTCTACGATCAACGGCGTCCACAGGGTTCATATTTGTGGGCAAGTGTTCCTTGGAGCTATTCGTCATGCAATATCACTTTTGGTTGGCGGGCGATACAAAGGGTGTGCTGTTGGTGATTCCCGGGACGAAATGGAGGCCTGTCAACTTTGTGTTGACGAGTTTCGTCTTTCTGTACCTCTCTCACAGAGTTGCAAATGCGATAGGGGAAGTAACGAGGATCGTCTGTATGGAGTCTCAGAGATTGCCGATCACGCAGATCGGTGAGGTACCTTTATCCTCTCATTCATCCTTACCGTCTAGCGGTCTCCCTACAGATTTAGAGAGGAAGGGAACAGATGGAAATATTGAATCAGGTTTGCCTATGCCATCTACTTCTCAAGGGCGGTGGATAGATAGATTGGCGGATGGGCGGTTGGCCTCACGAGATTCAGGCTCCGCGCGCCTCCGCCGCGTAACAGAGTGGATGTCAGGCTTAGGGTGGAGAGCGTTTATTCTCTTGTCTTGTTTATGGATTCTAAACATATTTTGGACTTATCCAGAGTAGGCATTCAGTCGCAGTCGCATAGATACAATTACATTTCTTTTGGCTCTTGCTAAAGTAGATACTACTCCGAAATTATGATATGAACATCCAAAAAAAATAATGTTGATAGAGAGCGGCGTGCATCTGTGAGGCTCTTCAATTGACAGTCCTATGAAAACAAAGTCAGCAGGGAGGAACACCAAAATTCTTCATGATAGTATCAGTATTAGCATGGTAGCTCATCAACGATTGTCCTTGAGACAACGTCAGGGCTTGACTTCTAGATGTATGCATCCTGTCATGCAGAAAGAGGAAAAATTATGCTCACCGAGCCAAAGAGAACCTAAAACCTGCAAACGAAGTGAGCAATCATTACCGAATTGAAACAACAGAAGTCAGAAATTTGGGTATATGGATAGATTCATTAGCTTAAGCTTCGAAGTAGCGATTCTATGATTCTTCATATGTGCAAAAACTCAACGACATGCTTACCTGCAACAAGAAGACGAAAGAAAAAATACAGAACGAGAACTAGAGTCCACGAAGAGAGTTTAGGGCTGGTTCAAGGACGCGCCTGGCGCGTGACAAAATCAAAAAAGGAGAGTTACATAATTAGCTTGCGTCTACCGACCTCCCGCCGACCCCTTGACCTTTCGTTTTTCCGACATTTACACTTTGTCATCACAATGGCAAATGTTATGCACCATCATATTGAATTTGCTCCCTTGCCTGTTGCCCATGCTCCTTCGCCGTTTGGTTT
>Ga0153947_1000056_pt1 | contig 43952 bp, 52 predicted proteins | sample TSNJ031MetaG_FD_104697 | JGI IMG/M metagenome (GOLD analysis project Ga0153947, IMG submission 104697) | Attine ant fungus gardens microbial communities from New Jersey, USA - TSNJ031 MetaG | ecosystem: Host-associated > Fungi > Mycelium > Unclassified | place: USA: New Jersey, Wharton State... | reverse complement strand
CTACGAGAGCTCCGGGCCGGAAGAAAAGTTCCAATTGATGAATTAGCTAAAGTCATTAAGAAATCTAAGGTTTCTTATAGCAAAAAAGAAAGTGGTGAAGTCAAATTCCTACCAGATGAGGTACTAGCGTTGTCGAACTATTATGGGCTAACATATGCAGAGATGAACGCTATTTTTTATGACGGGAAATTACCATTTGGTAATTTCGACAAACTCACACAAATTCTTTCGGGAATGGGGTTCGTGTGATTCCATATTAGCAAAAGAGGAGATGTTTTACAATGCGGGATGGTTGTATGAAAGACAACAAGAATATCTACTATCAATGCAGAAAAAAAGCTGCAAAGTATAACGAGGCTCTATCAAGCAGGGAAGGTGCTGCTGAATTACTTGGAATTTCGGCTTCGACATTGGCGAATTATGAATTGGATATCACAAAATTTGTACCGCTGGACAGCATCGTAATGATGGCCGATTTGTACAAGGCACCTTACTTGAAAAATCTACACTGTAAAAATGAATGTCCTATTGGCAAGGAGCGGGCGATTGCAACGCAGTTAAGGAGCCTGGAGGCTATAACTGTTAGTTTAGTATCCAGATTGGATAACGACATTACTGAAGATGTCAAAAGAAAGCTGGTTCGCATTGCTGAGGACGGAAGGGTATCGGCAGATGAGCGGGAAATGTTCCAACAAATTGTTCAGGCGCTGGATGTGTTAGCGCTTGCTATCAGTGAGCTTGACTTGTTGAGGGAAGAAATGGTTTGCAGATGGTGATGGCATGAATATTGAGAATACGCTTGAGTATTTGAAAACAGAGTTTGGAGTTAAAAGCGAAGAGGAATTGAACGAAGCGGCAGAAAGAGTAAGGGATATTGACATTGGTTTGTTTGTTTCTTTGATTCCAATGGTATGCGAGGGGGCGTGATAAATGGATCTGATTTATAGTAGGCCAGTAGATTTAAATGAATTCAGCTCGGAGGCACTTCAAAAAGTGGCAGATATTCATGGGTTTGTGTATTTGCGTCACGAAGGAAAAATATTTGGGATTTCTTTACCGGATGCTACGGTTCCAACTGCTAGGACTCTAGTGATGACAAAGGTTGTAGAAGCAGAGGATTCAAAAAAGATACCCTCTATAGTGTCCTGCTTGCTTAATTGGAGCCAGGTTAAAGAATATTTTAGACGAAATTGGATTTTTATTGCTATTGGCATCTTTTTAGCAGAAGCGGCAAAGGCTTATGCCTATGATTGCAGAGGTTATGAAGGGGTGGGGAGTGAGTTCTTTGTATTGCCGGCATTTTTGTGCTTGGTTGAATTCATCAGATGGCTGCGAAGTCCGATTTTGGAAAAGGAAGAATAGGATATGTGTTCAAGTGGTTTTCCTCAATTTCCGGAATTAAAGTTTGATGAAAAAAGGCATCTCTATAGTTTGCATGGGCAAATGCTCCCAAGCGTAACGACTGTCATGAGACCTCTGAATGAAGCTCTTTATAGAGGAATTGATGAAGAAATCATGAAAGTGGCAGCAGATCGAGGCACAGCGATTCATAATGCGGTTGAGAATTATGCTCTTTATGGAATCAAGGACATAGAGGCGTCTCATTTGGGATATTTTAACGCATTTATACGGTGGTGGGATGATTGCTTGCCCGGAGTTATAACTACTGAAAGCCGGTTATACCACAAGTATCTTCGCTATGCGGGGACGGCGGACTTACCTTGCATAATTGAGGGGAAAAGGGTACTGGTGGATTACAAGACTTCAGCGTCAGTAAATAAGATGTTGACTGGTGTGCAGTTGGAAGCATATGCAAAAGCGTATGAAAGCCATGGGTATAAGTTTGATGAAAAAGCTATAGTTCATCTAAAAAAAGATGGATCGTATCAGATGATTCGATATAAGGCCAATGATCTGGAGAGTTGGGAGGTCTTCAGTTCCTTGATCGTTGTTTGGAATCATATTCAAAAACACAAGTAGGAGGGCTGTATGGGACAGGAAATGAAAGAAGCGATAGTAGCAACAGTAGAAGTTCCCACAGAATTTAGAAAAGAAGCTGTGATTCAGGAGGAGGTCAGCGTTGTTGAGTTGCGTGCAAGGGAAATAACCATTGCATCGGATGATGATTATGAAAAAGCTGCTGAGTTCGGACAGCAGATCAAAGGGCAGGCTAAAGTCGTGACGGATTTTTTCAAACCAATGAAGGACCATGCTTATCAGGCTCATAAAGCGGTATGTGACAGAGAAAAGACTATGCTAAAACCGCTTCAGGAGGCTGAAAAGATCCTGAAGGCGAACATGGCATCGTATTATCAGGAACAAGAGCGTAAGCGTTTACAATTGGAAGCTCAGATGCGAAGGGAGGCTGAGGCAGAAAAAAACAGGAAGCTGAGTGAGGCCATTGCCTTAGAAGAAGAAGGTAAGCTTGAGGAAGCTGAAGCGGCTATTCTTGATGCCCAAATAACTGAAAGCATTGCCGTGAAAGCGGTTGTTATTATGGATACGCCAAAACCAAAAGGCGTAAGTCATACTAAGGAGTGGGAGATCGAGAGCATTGACCCAGAGCTGGTTCCGGTAATGCTTGCTGGAGTAGAAATTCGACCGATAGATGAAAAAGCAATTATGAGATTAATTCGGGCATCGAAGGGAAGCATTCAGATTTCGGGAATCCGTTACAAAGAAACTTTTAAAATAGGAATCAGGAGGTAAATTGATGATGGCAAATAAGAACGAGATTATGGCAGTAGAGTATGACACGGCATTGGGTCATATTAAGCTGACTGCCGAAGACGTAAAAAATTATCTGGTGAGTGGTACTTCTCAGGTGACAGATAAGGAAATCAAATTGTTTCTGGAACTTTGTAAATATCAAAAACTAAATCCATTTACAGGAGAAGCTTATCCAATCAAGTTTGGAAATGATTTTCAGATGGTTGTAGGCTATGAAACGTATAAAAGAAGGGCTGAAGAGAATCCGGCATATAGAGGGCGTAAGTCCGGAATTGTTGTCCTTCGAGGAGAAGAAGTTGTATTGAAAGAGGGTACATGCCTATATCCTACGGAGCAGCTTTTGGGGGGATGGTGCCGGGTATATGTGCAACGGCAGGAGTTTCGGGATGAGATGTACAAAGAGGTCGGTCTTTCAGAGTATCAGAAAACAAAGGATGGTAGGCCAACAGCAAATTGGGCATCAAAGCCAGCTACTATGATTGAGAAGGTCGCGGTATCACAGGCGTTACGAGCAGCTTTTCCTACGGATTATCAGGGGTTATACACGGCGGCCGAGTTTGGTCAAGAAGGAAAGCTGACGGAAGAAATTGTGCATGCGGATGTCACCGTGGTTGATGAAGAGGCAATTATTATCTCCCAGGATCAACGAAAGGCATTTTTGGAGATGGCTACAGGCTTTTACGGAAGCAAGAAGGGGAGCGCAGTAGTAAAGTATATCTGCAATAGCTTTGGGTTGGAATCAACGGCTACTATGACTGTCGAACAGTATGAGGAGGCTGTAGAAACTTTGAAGAGGGGCATTGAGGCAGATAAGGTAAAGATGAAAGATCAGGAAGGTGTCAGCAATGAGGTAAATCAAGAAGATCAGGATGCGTGATTTTCCGTGGCGGTGGGTCAAATCTCACTGTCATAGTGAAGGTGGTGATAGTATTGGCATGGATCAGCGTTCATGACCATGTTGTAGGCGGAAAATTACGAAGCTTGGCAAAGGCAATTGGCTGTTCTCAAAAAGAGGCCCTTGGTATTCTGGTATCTTTGTGGCTGTGGGGATTAAACAATGCGGACCGAACAGGGAAGCTGAAGAGCTGTGAGAGAAGTGATATTGCAGAGGAGCTGTCCAAAGGATTGAGTGATGGATTGAATCCTAGCAATATTGTTGCAAGCCTAATTGAGCAAAAGTGGATTGATGAAGATTCAGACAAGACACTTTACCTGCACGATTGGGACTCGTGGCAGGAGCAGTGGTATAAGTTCCTGCGCACCAAAGAATATGATGCAAAACGTAAGCGGGAAGCCAGAGCAAGGGAAAGGGAAGAAACCCAGGAGCCGGAGTTGCTCTTCCCAAAGTATGTACCTGTTTCGGAAGATATTCCGATAGAAAATCCGGTGGAAAGTCCACCGGACAAGCCAAAGAGGCCAAAGAAAGCCATCAAAAAGGAGCCTGAAAAGAAGCAGTATGCTGACTATGTTTCTTTGAAGGAGGCTGAGTACAGCAAGTTAATAAGTGGGTATGGTGAGAAGGCAACGGAGCGATTCATTGAAGAGCTGAATCTGTATAAAGGGTCAACAGGTAAAACCTATAAGAGTGACTACATGACCATCCTGAATTGGGTGGTGGAAAAGGTAGAAAAGAAATACCCCGGCCTTATTCAAAGGCCAAAACCAGAGCCAGAAGTAGAATCAATGGCTCAAAAAGATAGCAATCCATTTGGACAGTGGAAGGAGTAAACTGCATGCTCAAGGACATGACTGAAGATATGTTGGAAGCATTGGTGAATGTACCGCGTGAAGCAGAAGGCGGTGATTTTATTGGTGAAGATGGGCTATTATATTGCGGTAAGTGCCGGACAAAAAAAGAGCATATTGTTCCATGGATAAACCAGGAGGCCAGGAAGGTTTCGATCATGTGCCGGTGCCGGATGGCTGAAGATCAAGCAATACAGGACCGGATGCGAAAAGAAGAAGAGGTGCTTAGCATCCGCCGTGCGAAAATGAGCAGTATGATGGATGATACTTTCCGCTCTGCTACATTTGAAAACTTTAAGGTGAATAAGTCAAATGTAGCAAGCCATAAGCAACTGCTCAACTATTGTAAGGGATTTAAGAAAATGCTTGAAAGAAATCAAGGGCTACTGCTTTATGGAAGTGTTGGAACTGGTAAGAGTTATACGGCTGCCTGCATTGCAAATTATCTCTTGGATCATAACTGGTCGGTTGCTATGACATCTTTTGTAAGGCTATTGCAGGAGGTACAGGGATTCGATAAGGAGAGAGCAGAGTTTTTTACCAACAAACTAAATTCTGTAAGTTTACTTATCATTGATGATTTGGGAGCAGAAAGGAGTACGGATTATGCTTTGGAAAAAGTATATGGAATCATTGATGGCAGATACAGGGCAAAGAAACCTTTGATTTTGACTACCAATCTTACACTGGGACAGATGCAGGAAGCAAGTGATATCCGGTATGAGCGAATTTATGATCGGATCTTTGAAATGTGTTATCCGATGGAGTTTGCAGGGGTATCCTGGCGGAAGCGGGAAGCGGCCCAAAGGTTTGAAGAGACTAGAAAACTATTGGAGGGATAATATGAAGCTGCTAGAAATTGGTGTCAAAATTAGACTGAAGCGGGAGGCGCAGAGAAAGAGCAGAAAAGAGCTGGGGGCGCTGATAGGTAAAGCTGAAAGTACTATCAAGGGATATGAACGGGGAGAAACGGATATTCCGTGTAGCACCTTATTGGATATTGCAAACGCTTTGCAGTGTGAACCGCAGATTTTCTTTGGGGCAGAGGAGGATGTTTTTGGAGCCGAAGCAACATTGAGGGTATATACCCAGGAAGACCGCCAAACCATGGCAGGAATATTGGTTAAGAACGGTTATACGATTAGGCAGGTAAAGATTCCCCGGGAAAAGGGGAAGAGCAATTACCTCTGTCTGCAGGTAAAGATGGAGGATTCAAATTTAGAAAGCCAGTAAGGAGTGGAAAAATGAAGGAATTGAAGTTTGTGGTTTTAGGAGAGCCACAAGGGAAAGGAAGACCGAGATTTGTCACCAGATATAATCCGGAAACCAAGAAATCGTTTGGCCAGGCCAGAACTCCGGACAAGACCATTGTTTATGAAAATCTGGTAAAGTCAGAATATTGTAGGCAATGTGGAGACTTTAAATTTGCGGATAATGCAATGCTGGATATGAGAATCATGGCTTTTTATTCCATTGCGCAGAGTAAGAGTAAAAAACAGAAAGAAGCCATGCGTAACCATGAAGTGCGTCCAGCTAAGAAGCCAGATGCAGATAATATTATAAAGGTTATAGCGGACAGTTTAAACCAAGTTGCCTATCGGGATGATGCACAAATTGTAGATACAATGTTCCGGAAGTTTTATTCAGACCAGCCACGAATTGAAGTAACACTTAAAGTTGCAGGTGGTGAAAAGCAGTGAGGAAATGCAAAGGGCAATACACGAATTACAAATTAGGAGGACAATATGAACAGAGAAGAAATGATTCAAAGGTATGAAGAATTGTTGGAAGGGGTATCCAGAGAAGGGATACAAAGACTGATGGATTTTATAAGGGAAAGTGATTTCTACACAGCACCGGCATCTACCCGATTCCATGGGAATTATGAAGGAGGTCTGCTGGAACATAGCTTGAATGTTTACGAACGGTTAGTAGATAAAACATATAATCCTATCTGGGATGGGGTGTTTCAAGGGGTGGACGTTGATAGCTTTGTTGTTGTGGCGTTGTTGCATGATATCTGCAAGACATATTTCTATGGAAAGGAAATGAAGAACCAGAAGACCTATGATGATGAAAAGGTAAGAAATGCAGAAAGATGGCAGGTGAAACATGATAACAATGGTGATTTTATCTGGGAAACGGTTCCTGTGTATATAGTGGATGATAAGATTCCTTATGGACATGGGGAAAAGTCAGTGATGATGGTAGAAGAGTACATTAAGCTGAAACCAATTGAGAAATATGCAATTCGTTGGCACATGGGACCGTATAGCGGACAGCAGGACTGGAACACCTTTTCAGCAGCTATCACAAAATATCCGTTAGCGTTGGCATTATTTGAAGCTGATATGGAAGCAACATATATCGTGGAAAGCAAGGAGGAGAAGTGAGATGGAAGAATACAGAGAGTTGAAACTTGAGGCGGATACCTTTGAGAAATTACGGATTGATGCCAATTATGTATTGCAAAGAGCGCTGGGGACTATGAAGGAAAAGGAAAGTATGGAGGGAAAAGTTACTATTTCATTGGATATTAAGCTGATGCCAGAATTCATTCCTAACTTTGATCCGGAAGTGGAAGGGGAAACCCGGAAAATCCTAAAGCCAAGGTTTGAACATAAGATTTCTTCGGCAATCAATATCAAGAATGAGAAAAAAGGCAATACGGAACCCGAGATGGCAATGGAGTGGGATGAAGAAGCACAGTCTTATGTCCTGAAATACATCAATAACACGGATCAGCGTTCCATGTTTGACCCGGACTTCCAGAATATGATGAGAGACAGGGAAGAGGAGAATTCAGAGGGATTTATGAATGTGCCGATGTTAGAAGGGGAGGTGGCAGACAGATGTACGTTGGCCGGTCCTGTTATGGATGAATCAGTACTTTCGGGGCCAGTCATTGATGAGACAGACATTGTGGATGATGGTTATGGATATGAGGATGTAGTTTGATAAGATGGGCGGCTCGGAAAGGTTCTGATCCGCCCAAGCATAGGAGGAGAAGGATGAAGAATAGAATGCAGAGCTTTGTTGATCGTGGAAATCTCTTGATTAGTAAGGGTAAGATGGAAGATGCTATGAAATTGATTACTAATGGATTGCAATATTATACAAACAGAATCATCAAGGCGGTTTCGCCCTATTCAAAATCAGATGCTGGGATGCTGGTTATTACCTTGCGGCATTTGGCAGATCAAATTGAGAAGAAGAATCCGGGAGCGAAAGCTTTTGCAGATGAGATGTCAAAATGCTTAGTATTTCCTGAGTTAGAAGAGATGGAAAAAATAGAAAATACAAATAAGCATTAAAAAATTTAACAGAGAAGGAGAAAAAAGTGCAAACAGGAGGATTAAGAAATGGTAAAAGTAACAATTGAGAAAGATAATGAGGTTACTGTAAAACAGGGTGATCTGCTGGGTGGCTTTATTCTGACTGATATTGGTACAGGGTTTGATACCAGTATGCACTTAATAGGAAGCCTAAAAGCTGGTTGTTTGCCGCGGGTACTTGCTTCGTTTGTATTTCAAGCGTTGAACATGCAATACGAAGATGTCCTTGCTAGGGCAGGTGCAATAATCCAAGTGGGAGGGTATCTGGAAGAAATGACCCACGAGTTCGTTCTTGATAATAAGGATCAAGTCTTTAGCAGGCTGGACGACTTGATAGAGGAGATGGGATGAATAAAATGGAATTATATAATCAGTTTAGCACATGCCGTACATGCGGCAACAGAATTTTATGGGTAAAAACAGAAAGTGGAAAGAATATGCCGGTTGATCCAGAGCTTATTAGCTTCAGAGAAGTCAAAAGTGGAAAGGAGAGAATTGTTACTCCGGAGGGGAGAGTTGTTGCAGGGGAGCGCATAAGTGCAGAGGAGGCAGATGGATTTGGATATATTTCACATTTTGCCACTTGCACCAATCGATAAAAGAGAAAGACCGCCTCTTCAATCAGGCAGTCCTTCAGCAATATGTCCGCAAGCATATTGTAGCAGAAACTTAGTCAATAGTAAATGGGCAGGGAGGATTGCTGATGGGAAAACAAGGCCAAGGGATTAGCCAGAAAATGTTAGAACGGATTACGGAGCATGCAGCCAAGGTCGCAATTGACGTCTATGACAAGGAAAGGGGGCGTGAAGAAAAAGAGAGATTTGATCGGAGGAGAAGTAACACAAGGCTTTTATTAGAGCATTACCGTGACTTCTCTGCGTATGAAGATAACGCTATTTTCCAAATTTATGAGAAGCTTGACGAAGATGTCCTGGAAATCATCGAATTGATGGATGGGAGAAGGACAGATGGAAGCAGTAGAGTAGAGAGCATAGAAAAGGGTGTAATGAGAACAAGGGCCATCATGAACCATGTAAATGTTATGCTTGAAGTGTATGAGCAAGCGTGTAAGCAGTCTCCATATCCGGAGGAAATGAGAAGGTATAGGGTAATTGAAGGTTTGTATTTGTCAAAGACTCCAAAATCTGTGCAGGAAATAGCAGAGGCAGAGGGAATTGCGGAGCGGACCGTTTATAAGGACGTAGCAGCGGCAAATAGGAGGTTAACTGCTCTTATCTTTGGGATAGATGGCTTCAAGCGTTAAAATGCAACCATGGGGCAAAAAGAGGGCATTGACAGGGCGAATTACCATATGGTAACATTTAAGCTGTAAACAAATATGTCACCCCATAAAATAACATGGGTTCAGCATTTCTGATTGACACCAGAGGCCGGTTTGCTAAGATGATGATACAGCGACCTTACCAAATGGGAAGAGGGCAAAAAGAGATGGTTAAAAAAAGTGACGTAGTAAGAAGTCTGGTAGAAGCAAGGCAATACAAGCAAGCATTACGCATTGCAAAGGACTTCCGGCTTGGTATAACGCAAGCGCAGTCAATGAAGATGAAGAAAGCCTATGAGTGTATGGTGCATGAACGGTTTTACCTATCCCTGGGTGAGAATATTCAGGCTAGAATAGATGAGGGGATCGAAACGATCATCAGCATCTATGGAAGGGAGAAGGATAGCCATAGCAAAGTTATACACAAGCAGATTCAGTAACAAAGAGTTGGAGTCAGGGAAGTATACTGTAGTGGGAATTGTGAGAAGCATGCCTAAATTTCCGGTTAAGTATAGTATATCGGGAAATGTAGCGCAGATCGCACCACCGGGGTATCTCTGGAATGAAAATAACCGGGAACGCTTTAAGGCTCCATACTTTACGCATTTGGAAAAGTCGGGTTATCCAGTCATTGGCGGAATTATACAGTATTATCTTGATGCAGGCAGGGATGTTATTCTTTGCTGCTATGAAGACGTGAGGAAGTCAGGCGAGTGGTGTCATAGATTAGTCTTTGCAGAATGGTGGTGTGAAAAGACGGGGCAAAAGGTTGAAGAACTGATTGACCCATCACCGGACCCCGGAGCAAAGCAAAGAAAGCAGGAGGAGCAGAAACGTCAGGAAGAAGAATGCGGATATGAACAGTTATCGTTTATGTCGGACCTCCAGACGGCAATGCATCCTCACTATACACATAACCGCCGATAGCTTAGTGTTAGAGCACCCGGCTCTTTACCGGGAAGGGGCAGTGTTAAATTCCTGCTCGGCGGACCAAAAACAAGGCTCAGTATCTTCGGATGCTGGGCCATAATTTTTCTAAGAGGAAAGAAGGTGAGGTAGTATGCCACAGTTTCAGAACCCTGGTGCGTTCTTTGTAGGCGGAACATTGGTTCCGGCAGAACAAAAGTTTCTGAAGGTGCTGTTAGAATCATCGGTAAAGAGCGGATATACCAGGTTTGTGGAACCATGTGCTGGAACATTTGCCATGTCACATCTGGCAGTACAGTCTGGGTTCAGACCGTCGCAGGTTGAAGCAAGTGATGTATCTATGATGACATCTGTTATCGGATATGCTATTGGAGAAAAGCCGTTAGACGAATTGGAGATAGTGGCTCATGGATTCAGTAGTGAGGAGTTACAGAATCCAGCCAATGTCCTATTTGCTCAGTTATACCTGCGGACAGTTAAGAATGCTGGCAAAGAGTATTTTTACAATATGTTGGTAGACCTGCAATATAGAAAAGCAGAGCATGTAAAACAGATAAGTGTGCAGATACAAAGAGCGCATGACATATTGCATGGTATGAGCTACAGGCCGCTGGATATGTGGGATCACTTGCAAGAAGTGATGGATGATCCGAGGGCTATCGTGATAGCGAATCCGCCTACGTATCTTACGGGGTATGAGAAGTTTTATGACACCGGTGGGAAAATTACCTGGAAGGAGCCGGAATATAAGCTGTTTGATCCACAGACCGGGTACATGGAACTGATGGAGATGTGCAAAGATGCGAAGTGCTTGCTGCTGTGTTACCAGGAAAGTGAGCCAGGGAAGACAGCAGCAGAACCGGTATTTGCCAGATATGGCGTCCGAGCCGGGGTGAACTCCTATATTATTACGAACAGGCCGGAAGAAGCGGTAGCGCTGTCCAAGGGAAAGATGATTGCCAGACCCAATGAAGGCAAGCTAAGTTGTCTGGAATGTAGTATGCTACCAAGGGATTATGAGATTACTCCAAAGAGTAAGGTGCAGTTATGCCAAGTGGAAAGGGCGGAGGCACAGTATTACCGTCAGCTATGGACACATAACTTTGTTGGTTCTGCTGCACCGATCAACATTGCGGTCTTGATTGATGGGAAAATTGCTGGTGTATTTGGCGTTGATAAGTCAGCATTAACGATGGGAGCTTTTGGCACGCAGGTGTCGGATGCTCTTTTTCTTATGTATGGCATGACGGTTCCGCATAAGCAGTACCGGCTCGGAAGGCTATTGACAATGCTGGCGCAGAATAAGGACTTTGTATATAAGATCTGCAATGATCTGGAGAAGGAAAAAGTTGGGCATTTAAAGACAGTGCAGATGACTAAGTACCCCGAAGCAAAAGAAATGCGTGGTGTCATGAAGCTAACGAAACGTATACCGGATACGAAGATGGGCTTCCGGCTTACCTATGAGTCTGAACTGGTGAAGCGGACAGAAAAAGAGACATTGATAGACTGGCTAAGGAGGGAAGAAAAGTGGAAGAAGGAAAGAGCCAAAGCAAAATCCAATATGAGCAAATAGCAGATATGGGTTCCGGGCTGATTATAGCGAGAGTCCCAGCGGCTTGTCTTAGAGAACAGGACATCAATGCCCGTATTATGAAGAATGAGATGCAAAGGCAGCTCACTGACAATATCATGAAAAGAGGCCAGTTGGAGTCACTTCCCTTTTGTGCGCTGACTGAGAGCAGGACCAGAATTGAAGTGATCTCTGGTCATCACAGGTTACGGTCTGGAAAGGACGCAGGGCTAAAGGAGTTTTTCGTTATTCTGGACATCAGCGGGCTTAACCGTTCCAATATTGTAGCAAAGCAGATTGCTCATAATGCCATATCAGGATTTGACGACCAATCCACCCTGAAGGAGTTGGCTAAGATGATTCAGGATGTGGATGATATGATTGAAAGCTACGCGGGTAAGGACATCTTGGCAGAGCCCGAAGCGGAGCTGGAAAAGTACCTTTCGCCAGCAGTAGAGTTTGACTGGAAGAACATGACGTTTTCTTTTTTGCCGCATCAGATAGCAGATCTTACAAAACTTATTGATGCGCTGGAAGGCACAAAGCCGGACTTTCTTGGCGTGGCGGATATTGAGCAATATAAGCCTTTTCTGGAAACGCTGACAAAGTACCAGCAGTTCAGCAATGTAAAGAATACTGGTGCTGCCATCCATGCAATGATCAAGTGCACAATGCAGATGTTTGATGACATCGGATATACCGAAGATAGTGAGTGGATACAGCTCACGAGTATCTTTGGCAGCGGGGCAGTACCAGCGGAGGCAGCACAGGTTATTCATGAGGCTGTTAAAAAGATGGTGGATGATGGTATTGTAGGCCAGAAAAATAAGTGGCAGGCTATTGAATACTTGGCGGCGGATTATTTGGCTGGAAAGTAGGTGTGAAGCATGGCGGCACCATTGATATATAACCGGGCATATCACGATGACTGGGCATGGTCTTTGGCCATAAAAGGTGCCACCGATGAAGAAATTGCTGAGGCCTTTGGAATATCGGTTAGGACACTACACAGATGGAAGAAGGATCATGAAAGCTTTGCTGAAATGCTGATGACGGGGAAAGATCAGGCGGATGCCAAGGTAGAAAGAAAGCTCTATGAGCGTGCCACAGGGTATTCGTATGAAGAAGTAGAAACCGTCATGGAGATTGATGCTGACGGTAATCGGAAACCGGCGAAAGTAAAGAGGGTACAAAAGCAGTGTCCCCCGGATGTACTGGCACAGATGTATTGGCTAAATAATCGGAGGCCGAAGCAGTTCAAACGGAATCCGGAAAACTTTATCAGGCAGGATGATCTGGAAAATGAAGATGAAGTGGTATTTTACTTGCCGGATAATGAAAGAGATGATAACGATAATGGGGAAAAATAAGATAATCATTGCACCACAGCCAGGACCACAGGAAAAGTTTTTATCAACCTCGGCAGATATTGCCATATATGGAGGAGCCGCAGGCGGTGGAAAAACTTATGGGTTGTTGATGGAGCCGATAAGACATAAAAGCAATCCGAATTTTGGAGCTGTTATCTTCAGACGGAACTATACCCAGATAACATCACAGGGTGGATTATGGGATTCCAGTAAAAAGCTATACAGAAATATTAGAGGTGCTGTATCATTTAAAACCCCGAAGTATCATTGGGAGTTTCCAGGAGGATGCACAGTAAATTTTGCACATCTTGGTAGTGATGATGATTGTGACAGTTGGCAGGGTTCACAGATAGATATGATTGGTTTCGATGAATTGACACATTTTACTCGTTACCAATTTTTTTATATGCTGTCAAGAAATCGTTCTGTATCTGGTGTCAGTCCTTACATTAGAGCGACATGTAATCCGGATGCCGATAGTTGGGTAGCAGAATTTATTAAATGGTGGATAGACCAAGGTACTGGATATCCGATATTGGAAAGAAGCGGGAAAATCCGATGGATGGTTCGGATTGACGATGCGGTAATATGGGCAGACACAAGGGAAGAGTTAGTTGAGAAGTATGGCATCAGTCCAAATGAATGTAAAAGTGTCACCTTTATTGCCAGTACTTTGCAAGACAATCAAATACTTTTGAAAACAGATCCTGGTTATCTAGCTAACTTAAAAGCGCTGCCACTGGTAGAGCGTGAACGTTTATTGTTTGGAAACTGGAAGATTAAACCGGCTGCCGGATTGATGTTCAAGCGTAGCCAGGTTGGAGAGTTTCTGGAAGAAGTTCCGAAAGATGTAGTAGTCTGGGCTAGAGGCTGGGATTTAGCCGCTACAAGCGAAGACGAAAACGGCGATCCGGCATATACCGCAGGTGTACTTATAGGGAAACGTAGGAATGGAAGATATGTTGTTGCGAATGTAACGAATGTGCGGTTATCGGCAGGCGATGTAAGAAAGCACATAAAAAATACATGTATCATGGATAAGCGAAGTTATAAGAGAGTTGTAGAACGTCTGCCACAAGACCCTGGGCAGGCTGGAAAGGAACAGGCACAAAGTTATATAAAAATGCTGTCTGGGTTTGTTGTGAAGACAATACCAGAGTCCGGGGATAAGGTTACGAGATCAGAACCATTCTCAGCACAATGGCAAGTAGGGAACGTAGACATAGTAATCGGAGACTGGAATGAAATGTATCTTACACAGTTGGAATCCTTTCCCGAAAGTAAGTTTAAGGATATGGTGGATGGAAGTAGTGCAGCATTTGCAGAGATTGAGGCAGGGTATGCAACTACCCCGCCGCCAGAAGGACCTAGCAAAGAAAGTTATTGGAGGAGGTGATTGAAAATGGCAAGCATGAATGAAATTGGTCGCATAGGACAAAAACGCTATGGTGGAACGTTCTACGAAGAATTTTTACGGGAATTACGTGGACGGCAAGGAGTAGAAACGTACCGTGAGATGGCAGAAAATGATGATACCATTGGGGCGATTCTATTTGCTGTGGAAATGCTGATCAGGCAAGCGCCTTGGAACATAGAACCGGCTGGTGATACACCGAAGGATAGAGAAGCAGCCCAATTTATTGAGCAATGTATACATGATATGCAGGACACTTGGACAGATACCATATCGGAAATTCTGTCCTTTTTGACGTTCGGATGGAGCTATCACGAAATCGTATATAAGCGCCGCATGGGTAAGACCAAAAACATGAAGACCAGAAGCAAATATAACGATGGTTTGATTGGTTGGAGAAAACTACCGATTCGGGCGCAGGAGACATTGTATCAGTGGGAGTACGATGAGGAAGATAACCTACGGGGAATGACTCAGATGCCGCCCCCTAATTATGGTTTGAATACGATCCCGATTGAAAAGGCAATGCTGTTTCGGACGAAAAGCAGAAAGGGAAATCCAGAGGGGCGAAGTATTCTAAGGAATGCCTATCGATCATGGTATTTTAAACGCCGGATACAAGAGATTGAAGGAATTGGGATTGAGAGAGACTTAGCAGGTTTGCCCGTTATGACCGCACCTGACGGGATGGATATATGGTCTGTTGAGGATATTGATATGATAAGGATCAGGGCAGGAATGGAAGACATGATTCGAAGTGTGCGCCGCGATGAAGCAGAGGGAATTGTTAAGCCACATGGTTTTGAATTTGAGTTGCTTAGTACAGGTGGAAGCAGACAATTTGATACCAATGCCATCATCGAAAGATATGATACACGAATTGCTATGACGGTCTTGGCAGATTTTATTTTGCTGGGACATCAGCAGGTTGGTAGCTTTGCTCTTAGCTCGGATAAGACAGAGCTATTTGCCATGGCAATAGGGGCCTATTTGGATATTATCTGTGAGACGTTCAATAGCCATGGCATCCCATCGCTGATTGACATCAATGGAAAGCATTTTGACGGAATTACAAATTATCCTACATTGGAGCATGGTGACATTGAACATGAAGATATTCAAAAGCTTTCTGCGTATCTCAAAGATATGACTGGAATTGGAATACTGGTTCCAGATGATGCTTTGGAGGACTACGTCAGAGAGGCAGCAAATCTTCCGGCGAGAACAACTGATAGCAGATCAATAAGTGAGGACAGGAAGGCGCAGCAAGAGCAGTCGGAGCCACCAGAACCAAAAGTAGCACCAGAGAGCGGGAACGAGGAATTGCCCGATGATCTGGTTACGGAAGCTCAGAAGCGCTTAGGGAGGAAATGCTGATGGCGTTCCTGTTTAAGAAAAAGCAAAAAAAGAAACAGAAGACCAAGGAAAGCCAGGAAGTATTGAACCGATTGGCTGATTACCTGAAGACAGACATTGAAGAACCGGTCAGAATATTGGCGGGTTTTTGGAAAGATCAGTCAGATGCCATTACGTATAAAGAGATACGTCAGGCAATTCTTGATGGGTATATCTCGGAGGGTACGCTTCAGTTGTGGGCGCAGGATTATTCAGTTCTGGTTATAGAAAAGATATATCCGATATGGAAGAAAGCATTGGCGACTGGCTCGATGGGGCCTCCTGTTATGGACACGATTGCAACTAAATTTACTTTTGATATAAATACATCTTCTGTTATGTCGTGGATAAACGATCGGGGGGCGCAGTTTGTTACCATGTTGGTAGATGAGCAGAGGGAAGCGATTAAAGTTTTGTTAGCTGGACATGTGAATGGAACATATACAGTTGATGAACTTTCCAGAGTAATTCGCCCCTGTATTGGACTTACAAAGCAGCAATCAGAGGCTAATTTGAGGTACTACAACAATATAAAGGTCACCCTAAAAAAGGAGCACCCTAAGATGCAACCAGAAAGCATCAGACGGAAAGCCAAAGATGCTGCCATAAAGTACGCAGAGAAACAGCACCGGCAACGGGCATATGACATTGCTCAGACTGAAATGGCCTTTGCTTACAATAGAGGAGCCGATGAAGGCGTACGGCAAGCTCAATCGCAGAACCTGCTGGGAGTTATGGAGAAGCGCTGGAGTACATCTGGGGATGCCAGTGTATGTGATATTTGTAGGGCATTGGACGGGACGCAGATTCCTATGGATGATGAATTTGATTTCAAAGGAAAGGTTCTTTTTGCTGGACAGAAATGTACGCCGCCTGCACATCCACGATGTGCCTGCGGGATTCAGTACATCGAGGTTTCTTCGCCAGTATTTAAAGAGTAGAGGGGAGGTGAGAGATAGAATGAGAAGCTTTTCTGAAATAACTGGTTGCGAATTGAAATCAAAGGATATGATCGTTAAAACCGATGGGTGTGTGACTAAAACAGGCAAAAATGTTACAGAATTTGCCGCAAGTGTTCTGAAAGGTACATTTGCGATCCATAAATCGGATGATGACAAAATGTTGGCCTTTGGCTGGGCCAATGTAGCAGTCACAGCAGCAGGTGAACAGGTTACAGACCTCCAGGAGGATGTCGTTGATCCGGGAGAATTGGAGGAAGCCGCATATCGATTTGTAGAACTCTACCGGGAAGGTGGAGAGATGCATGAAAGAGGTGGATGTGCGGTTCTTATTGAAAGCGTCATGTTCACAGCAGAAAAGATGGCGGCTATGGGGATACCGTCCGGCACATTACCGGAAGGCTGGTGGATCGGATTTCGCGTCACAGATCCGGATGTTTGGACCAAGGTGAAAACTGGCGAATACGCCATGTTTTCTATCGAAGGTGAGGCAGAGAGAGTTGAGATAATTGAAGAATGATAATCTATTGGCATCCGGATGGGTGCTTTTGATTATAAAAATCCGAAGAAAGGAGGAAAAGAAGTGGCAAAGAAACTTAGAAATTTGAAGGTTACAAAGGTTGACTTTGTAGATGCCGGGGCAAATCCCAATGCCAATGTATTGTTGTATAAAAGTCAGAGTGGCGTACCGGGGGGCAATCAGGGGGTTCAGTCGGGGCTGGGAGTGCCGGAAGAACCGAGGACAGAGGGAATACTCAAACGATTCATTTCAGCAGTTGGCAAAGCGGTGGGTCTTAAACCCGAAGAAATAGATGCAACTATTGAAGAGATTGCCAAGGGAAGTGAAGCAGAAACGTTTGGGGAAAAGATGTATGAGGTGACACGAAGAAGGATCATGGATGAAATGTGGGATCTGTGTTATGCTCTGCAATCGTCCCTGTGTTCGATTGTATGTGATGATTCAGTGGAAGACAATGCACAGGAACTGATGATGACCAGCTTGAGTGAATTTGAGGCTGTAATGACTGGCGCTATTGAGCAATGGGCAACAGGAAAGACCTCTAATGTCATTAGAAAAGCAGCTGTTCCGGCCAGCGAAGCAGAACTGGATTATATGAAGTCAGTAAGAACAAGAGTGGATGATTTTATTGCAAAAGCAGAAGCTGGAGAAGAATTGAAAGGAGAAGAAGTAGACATGGGAAAAATTGACACAAGTAAAATGACACCCGCCGAGAAGGCCTTTTTGGAAGACATTGAGAAGAGGTATGGCGAAGGCGCAGGAACAGTAACGGAGGGGCAGGAGAGTCCTGTTGCGAAAGCAGCTCCGCAAGTAGTGCCAGCAACGGAGACAGAGGACATTTATAAGGGCCTTCATCCAGCCGTAGCAGAGGAACTTAGAATGCTCAGAAAACGTGCAGATGAGGCAGAGGAACAAGAATTGACCGGGATCGCAAAGAAATACGAGATCATTGGTAAGAAGTCGGAAGAGTTGCTGCCAGTGCTGAAGAGCCTGAAGGCGGCTGGCGGTGCAGCCTATGATAATATGATCGCTATCCTAGATGCATCTGTTGAAGCTGTAAATAAATCAAGCATGTTCAGTGAAATTGGAAAGAGTGGTGGAAATGGCGATGCTGATTCGGATGCATGGACAAAAATTGAGAAGAAAGCTGATGAAATAATGCAGTCGACTCCTACAATGACCAGAGCAGCAGCGATTGATACCGTTTGTCAGCAGAATCCGCAGTTAGTACACGAGTACGAAACCGGAAGATAAGGAGGGGAAAAGCATGACGACATATACGAGTACAACGATTAATGAAAGCCCCACTATCACTTTGGTAGCAGGTGAGGACATCAGCAAAGCCCAGGGTAAAGCTGTAAAAATTGTAGATGGTAAGGCAGTTGCCGCAACCGATGGTGTGAATGCCATGGGTATTATTCTTTTATCTGAAGAAGCAGAAATCAAGAAAGGCACAGATGTTACTGTTCAGATAAAGGATATTGGCTCCTGGGTAGTTGGCGAGTCGGTTAACATTGGCGATGAATTGACTTCTGGAGTAAATGGAGTGGCAATGAAAGCCGCTAAAGGGAAGTTCATTACTGCTATTGCTTTAACATCTGCGGGAAAGGCCGGGACGGTAATCCGGGCGCAGATTGTTAAAGCGGGATATAAAGCGTAGAGGAGGAAAAATAAATGGGAAACAGACAGGTATTAAGTAATGGAGACATTCAGGCAAGAATCCTGAAAGGCTGGCGTCCTAACCAGTATTTAAGCAACATGAGTATGGCATACTTTTCTAATCCGGCAGATTGGGTGGCAACCCGAATCTTCCCGATTTGTCCGGTTTCGTTAAGCACTAGTCATTACTATACGTTCTCCAAAGGGGATTTGGCAAGAGATAATGTGCAGAGAAAGCCAGCGTTTGGCAAAGTGAATCCTGCAGTGATGGGGCATACCGACAGTACTTATAAGTGTGCAATTGACCAGATTATTGTGGGAATTGACCAGATTGGTACATTGGATTTTCAGAGAAGCAATTCTCCGGCATCCATTGATCCGAGACGTTCGAAGGTGCGGTTTACGGCTGAACAGATGAATCTTCATTTGGATGTAACGTTTGCACGAAACTTTTTCACAAATGGGATATGGAAAAATGAACTGACCGGAATTAGCACAGGTACACCGGGAGCGAATCAGTTCCTTAAGTTTAGTGATGCAAACTTTGACCCAGTGCACTTCTTCAATGCTCGTAGACGGGAAATTAAAGTGAATGGGCGCAGGGAGCCAAATAAGCTGGCGTTAGGATATGACGCTTATACCGCCTTGACTGAACACCCGGACATACTAGAACGTGTGAAGTATACGGGTTCTACTGCTAATCCGGCGATTGTAACCAGACAGGTATTGGCACAGATTCTGCAAATTGATGAAGTTGCCGTTCTTGAAAGTACGTATAATGTAGCTGCTCCGGGGCAAGACGATAATATGCAGTTCATTTGTGATAGCAAGGGGGCATTGTTATGTTATGCAACGCCCAATCCAGCAATTGATGAGCCGAGTGCAGGATACATCTTCACCTGGGATATGTTGGGCAACGGTTCTTGGATGGCAACAGATCAGTTCGAAGGAGAAGCCGGAACGCATACAGAGTTCGTTGAGGGACTGATGTCTACCGATATGCGGAAGACCGCAGATGACTTGGCATGCTACATGACCGATTGCGTATAGGAGGGAGCAAATGAGCGAATTTGTTTGTAAGAAGCCGATCACGTTATCGGGACACGGCTTTGCCTACGGAGAGATCATCCCGGATGGGCTTGTGGCTCCAGGGCGCGAATTGGCCTTGATTCGCAGTAATTATATTGCTGAAATAGAAAGTGGCTTGTTTATGGAATCCGTAGAACCAATTCAGCCCATTCAGGCACGATTTGGAGTGTTCCAACTCACAATACCTATCACCACCGAAAAAGGCTACCTAGAGCTTACAACGAGTTCTGAGACGGTAATCAATGTATTGATTATCATGCAAAAGACGGTGGAGCAAGCCGCAAAGGATATTGCAGAAATGGGTGATACAGACGCCCTGCTCCTATTGAATGCCATCGACTCAAGAAGCGGAATTCAAAAGGCTGCAGAAAAGCGGATGGAACAATTATCTCATGAAAACCAGAACGGTGAAACTGGGGCAGGAGGAGAAAGCAAGGGGGATGCCTGATGTCGAAGGCGTATACCTATGAACCAGAAAAGATTAGGGAACCAGGCAAAGACCGGATGCGGTTTGAATTGGGGGATACCATGGTAGAGGGCGGAGCTGAAACTTCCGCCCTTACTGATGAAGAAATCAGTGCTACCATTGGAATGTATCCTCAAAAGTGGAAAAGAGCAAAACTGGCATTATTGGAGAGTATTTGCCGCAGATTTGCATATGAACCGGATACGAAGATTGGTCCTCTGGCATATTCGTTTGGGGAAAGAGCGAAGCTATGGCGAGAGGATTATGAAAAGCTAAAAACAGAGGTGTCTGCCGGTTCAGTTTGTGTCCCTAAGTTTGGCACGGATCAGGATGGTAATGAAAAAATGCCATACTTTTACACTGGCATGTTGGGAAATCAGGAGGCACAGTCCGAATGAGGAGTTTAATGTATTTGAGGCCAGGTAATTTATACAAGGATTTTATTGTAGAAACGAATACTGTCAGTCTCGGCACTACTGGAAGACCCCAAATTGGATACGAAGATTCTAAGGTTGAAATCCTTAAAGGAATTCTGGCAGAGGCAAATGATCGGCAAAGGTTTCGTTGGGATCAACTTCAGCATCCGATTACGCATACGATTGTGCAAGATGGACCGCAAATGGCTAAGGCTGAAGATAAGCTGGTGTTAGGGGGGCGCATATTTCTTATCAAGGGTGTAGAAGATCCCGGAAGTATCGGGATCTGTACAATGTATTTTGTTGAAGAGAGGACAGATGTTAGATGAGTGATATCCGTAATGCTGGTGCAGCTTTGAAAATAGCGGTTGATAAGAGAGTAGACAGTATAGGGAGGCAAGTTGCGTCAAGGGGTACAAGATCCGTAAATGCATTGCGAAATGCTGAGTTGGATGTACTGAAGGGGGAGCGAAGTGGAAGGGTTTATAAGAAGCCATATAGTAGGGCTACTTATACGGCTTCTGCGCCCGGAGAAGCACCAGCTAGAAGAAGTGGGGCATTGCGTCTTAATTGGCATGGTTCCGTGGAAGGGGGAGTAGCCTCCAAGGGAGGCGTGCAAATAGTAGCTGCATTGGAGAGCGAGCAGGATTATTCTGGTTATTTGCAAGATGGAACCTCCCACATGGCTGCCAGACCATTTAAAGAACGTATTATTGAAAAGGCCACCCCTGAAATAGAAGCAATCTACAATGAACCGTACAGTTAGGAGGTGCAGGATTGAATTTGATTGTGAATGCGGTTACTAAGGTGTTCGATGTTTCGGTTATAAAGCGAGGGGATCTCCTTTATGCCAAGCATAAGACGTGGCAGGAAGGCAAAAGAGGATTTGTAACGGCCATTTCCGGAGCAGAGATTATAGTTCAGTATCACCCGGGGATTGGCAATGTTACAAACCATTTCTTTTTGCCAGCCGACGAAGTGGTTGCAGGTGAGTGGGAAGTCCGCTGGTCAAGAGACCTCCGAGGTATAGGCAAATATGGGATGGAGGGGTGACAATGACCCTTGAGGAATTGATTTATAGATGGTTTTCCAAATATGAAAGGCTGACGAAGAAATTAGCAGCTTTTTCAGGGAATCCAGCTATTTTTTATCAAGTGGCACCAGATGATCGGCAAAGGGGATGGGAGAATAAGACGCAGTACCCTAGAATTGTCTATGCCATTGATAGGCAGGCAAATCAGGAGCGCAAGAGTGCTGGCACAATGGAAATCAGTCTGCTTTGTGATGAAGCAGGTGTTGCGCCGGAAGAAGTGGAACCGCTTGTAAGAGAATGCTTGAAAGATATCATTATTTGTCCGGATAATGGCCTCCCATATTGCTTTGCTTGGTCACGGTCAGATGGGTTTGAGATACCGTCTCGTGAGAGTGGGGCGGATACAAGAATTATTGGAACGGAGATTAGATTTGATATCTTGGAGTATCCATGCCAGGAGACCACAGATCCAGATCCAGTAGTGGCTTTGAACCGGTATATAAAATCCAAGCTTTCAAATGCCTTTGTAATTGGTCTGGATAAAATGGGACATTTTAAAACTGCCACGGTCAAGGCCCCGGTCTTTTATTGCCGACTAGACTCAGTGGAAAAGGCACAAGAAACAAATACCGTGGCATGGATGGATGGCAAGATTGCTATCCATATTCTTTGCCCAGACCCCAGTATCCGCTTAAAGCTTATGATGGAGATTGCCAATAACCTATGCTTGGATGGAGAGGTAATTATGTTGGATTATTCCCCCATGACGATAAAAAGGCTACTGGTTAATAACAAGGCAGACTTTTTGAAGGATGGGCAACTATTTGTAACTGTTCACTATGGTTTGCTCAGGTATCAGAGCGAACCGCACATGATGGATGGAGTCGAAATCGACTTCGGAATAGGAGGCTGATTATGGCTACCAGCAAAGTAGCTGAAAAAAATACGGAGCAGCAGGAAGAGAAGGTTTTAAAGGCTGCTCAGGAGTCTGTATATACAGTCAATGAATTTGCAGATTCCTCACAACAGGTTTTTGGTGCGAGGCGGGAATGTGTTATAGCTGCATTTCTTTGCGCAGGGAAAGAGTCAGCAACGATTACAGAGGCCAAGAAGATTGTAGAAACATTTTTAAAACAGGAGGTTAAATAGATGGCAGGTACTTATATTACAGGTGAAGAAAAGGTTCGACCGGGTACTTATTTCAACATCCAGACGCCGGGAAATAACCAGGCGATAGGAGCTATTGACGGCATCGTTGCTATTTTGTTCCGAGCTAATTGGGGACCGTTAGGAGAAGCTATAGAGATTAGCTGTGATGGATACGAGAAAGTATTCGGAACGGAGATAACGACAGATGCTATTGCTCAGGCTTTTGAGGGCGGTGCAAACACAGCAATTTGCTGCCGGGTTGGGACTGGTGGAACCAGCGGGAATGTTAAACTTAAGATTGGCGGTGGTAAGGATGATGCGATCACGATTACGTCTAAATATGTTGGAGCCAAAGCGTTCACAGTAACGGTGAAAGATAAGCTTTCGGATGATTCGAAGCGCGAGTGTATTATTTATAGCGGTACGAAAGAGTTTGAAAAATTGACTTTTAGCAAAGGAACAGATGAGGTTTCTTCGTTAGTTGAGGCCTTTGCGGAGTCAAAGAACTTCAAGGCTACCAAGGTTGGCACTGCATCAGGGCTTTTGGCAGCAGTTTCACAGGCCACATTTACTCTGGGGACAAATCCTACGATCATGGCAGAAGATTATAGTAATGCTTTAGCCGCAATTGAAAAGTATCGCTACAATACAATTTGTGTGGACACAGAGGACGTAGCGATACATGCGCTTTTGGGAGCGTTCGTAGAAAGGATTTACAATGCTGGACAGCTAACACAGGCGGTTATTGCAGAGCGGAAGAGTACGTTATTGGAAAACCGAATGGCACATGCGCTGGCGTACAACAATGAGAAGATTGTATATGTATTGAATGCCTCGGCGACAAGCAGTACGTTCGGAGAATTGGAAGGATATCAGGTAGCGGCCAGGGTAGCTGGCATGATTGCGGCATACCCGTCAAATAACTCACTGACACATGCTGTATTGGCAGGAGTTACCCAGCTCAATGAGGCATTGACGCCCACACAGATGACAAAGGCGGAAACAATGGGTTGCTTAGTACTGAGTGTCAATACTGGTAAACAGGTGTGGATCGATAGTGCGATTAACACACTTGTGGCTCCTGATGAGAATCAAGACAATGGATGGAAGAAAATTCGTAGGACCAAGACGCGGTATGAATTGATTACACGTTCAAATAACCAATCTGATTCCTTAATCGGAAAGGTTGACAATGATGCAAATGGAAGAGCGACCATTGTTAGCCAGATTCAGGGGATTGGTAACGCGATGGTGGAAGAAGGTAAGTTGGTTTCTTGTTCCGTATCAGAGAATACCGCAAATATCGCTGAGGGGGATAGCGCATGGTTTAATATTGAGTGCATTGATAAAGATTCGGCAGAGCGCATCTATTTGACATACAAATTTAGATTTACTACTCAGGAGGGTTAATAAATGCCAATTAATAACAGAGCAGCCGGTGATGCACGGCACGCAAGAACAGGTAAGGATGGAGCGTTTTATAACAAGGATGGTGTTATGCTGGCTTCGGTAGAAACATTTCAGTCCAATGTATCCTTTAGCAATGCGAAGTACAATGTACTGGGAGATCCACAGGAGCATGAAACATCAGGTAGCTATTCAGCATCTCTTTCGATGACACAAGTTGTTGTTGAAGATGATGCATTTATCGTTGAGCTGATGGGTGCCCTTTTAACGGGGGAAATGCCTGTTTGGGATTTCCAGGGTACATTAAAAGGGAGGAACGGTTCCGAGGAGAGAGTCGTTTATCGCGACTGTATTTGCTCGGGGCAAGTGGATTTGCAGAATATCGCAGCGGGGGATGTTATCAAGAGGGCATGGAATTTCTTCGTGAATCGTCCGCCAGTATTACAGAAGTTATTAAGTATCTAAGAAAATCGTTCATCATAAGGGGGCCGGAATCCATATATGGGTATCCGGTCTCCTTTACATTATCATTTAGGAGGAAAATGGAATGTCAGTAAAAAACGGTGTGGTCGAAGAGACTGCTAAGGCGCAGGTTGAAGAAAGAGTTTTTTCAGAGGAAGAAACCAAGAATCAAACAAGGTTGTTTGAGAATGATTTCATCCAAGGTCTGATTGCGGCAGCGGATTTCCGAACCGAGGAAACACAGCATATAGAGATCATTCGTAATGGGAAGCTCTATTTTGCTTTTGATGTTCGCGCACTTGGCGAGGAGGAATACGACAAGTGCAAAACAAAAAATACGAAGTATGTACGGAACAAACAGTTGGGAATCAAGCTACCGGAAGACACTAACACAGTAAAGTACAGATGCTCACTAATTTATCAGGCTACTGTAGAAGCGGATCGTGCAAAGCTCTGGGATAATAAGCAGATTTGGGATGCTCTAAATACTAAGGGATTACAGATCATGAATGGCTTGGATGTGATCGAAAGTGTCTTAAGAAGCGGAGAAAAGGACAAAGTTATCGAATGCATTGATAAGCTAAGTGGATATGACAACAACAATCTGGAGGAAGTAGCAAAAAACTAATCGAGTCTGGAGGCCGGGCTACTTTGCTGCATCATATCTTCCAAAAAACCGGAATAACACCGGATGATTTTTACGAAAAGCCCCCTGGCGTGAGGGCTTTTTTGTTGGCCTCAATGATGGTCGCTTTAGAATCTCGTGAGAAAGGGGGGATGATGGATGGCTGAGACTGTGCGAATCGAAATACCGATTGAGGCGCTAGATAATACTGATCCGGCGCTTGCAAATATTATTAGTCGATTTACAAGAGTTGAAAATGCGGCAAGGCAAGCTCAATCAACGGTTACCAGATCGAATTCCGCTGTCACACAATTTGATCGAACAGCGGAACGGACACATAACACCCTGTCAAGCTGGATGAAAGAGAAATACCAACTTTTATTGGAAGCAAAAGATAAAGTCGCGCCAGTCGTAGACAAAATCAAGGCCGGGTTAAAAAGCATCGCTGCCAAGGCATGGAATGTGACCATGAAAGCTGTGGACTTGGTGACATCTCCGGTCAGAGGCATCATAAATTTGTTGAAGAATCCTATCTTCCAAGTTGGAGCGGTTCTCGGCGTTAGTATAGGTTTAAAGGATACAATAGAAACATTTGCTAACTTTGAGGCCGCAATGAGCCAGGTGAAAGCGATTAGTGGGGCAACGGAGCAGGAATTTGAACAGTTGAACACAAAGGCAAAAGAGATGGGTGCGACTACAAAATTTACTGCGACAGAATCTGCAGAGGCGTTTAACTATATGGCAATGGCCGGATGGGAAACGCAGGATATGTTAAATGGCATATCCGGAATCATGGCATTGGCGGCGGCATCTGGTGAAGATTTGGCAACAACTTCTGATATTGTAACTGACGCATTAACCGCATACGGCCTTACTGCAAAAGATGCAGGACATTTTTCGGATGTAATGGCACAAGCAGCGGCAAGTGCGAATACCAATGTTGCATTAATGGGAGAAACGTTTAAGTATGTGGCTCCTGTAGCTGGTGCATTGAATTATACGATTGAAGATAGTGCATTAGCAATCGGATTAATGGGAAATGCATCAGTAAAGGGTAGCCGTGCTGGTACTGCATTGAAAACGGCTCTTGCTAATATGGCGTCCCCAACTGATAGTATGGCAAACGCCATGAAAAAGTATAGCATAAGTTTGACTGATTCAAAAGGAAATATGAAGAGCCTAAAAGAAGTGATGGATGATATGCGATCAGGTCTTGGAAAGCTAAGTGAAACAGAACAGACAGCGGCTGCAAGTACAATTTTTGGCAAAGAAGCCATGGCAGGAATGTTAGCGATTATAAATGCAAGCGAGGAAGACTACGAAAAATTAACCGAAGCCGTATATAATGCGGATGGTGCATCACAAAAGATGTCGAATACCATGCTTGACAATTTGCAAGGTGCTTTTGTATTGTTGCAGAGTGCGGCTGAAGGAGTAAAGATTACAATAGGCGAAAGATTGAAACCCTATTTAATGGAGTTTACCACCTGGTTAACAAATAAAATGCCAGACATTGAGTCAGCAGTTGGTCGGGCGATTGATTTCATCGAAGATAAAATCATGGAATTAAAAGCTAAGATAAAGGAATTCACAGGCACAGATGAATGGAAAAATGCGGACTTCTTTGGTAAGGTAAAAATTGCCTGGGATGAAATTATTGCAAAACCGTTTTCTGAATGGTGGGATGGCAGAGGCCAGTCGTGGTTTATCAATAAGGCAAAATCAATCGGAAAAGGTATTGGTACTGCTGTGTCTACCGGGATACTCGCCCTACTTGGGATAGATGTTTCCGGTGCAATTGATGAAGGGGCTAGTGTTGGTGCTTCTTTCGCTCGCGGTCTGATTGATGGTTTTGATGTAGATGCTATTAATGATAAGCTTTGGACAGCAGTGAAGGGTGTTTTTGCAAATGCATCAAAAATACTTCCGGGAGGAGAAGCGGCAGATTTGACATCGTGGTTATCGGCAGCGATGATCGCGAAAGTCTTAGGCCCGATGCTCAGCACTACTATTAAGGGCGTAACCCTTGGCAGAACTGTTTTGGGAAGCGGCTCCGGTGGGGCAGGATTGCTGCAAGGCTTGGCGAACCTGGGGTCCAATACTGCAATTAGCTTAGGTGCAGGGAATCTGGCAGGAGGAGCCTCGTTATCAGCAGGGGCCTTATCTGCTCTTGGGCTTACCTCAATTGCTGGCGGCGTGGTAGGAGGCGCTACCGCGATAAGTGGGGTAAAAGACCTATACACTGGTTTTGCCTCCGACAATGAAGAGGAGGCATCAGCTTACAAGGCGTCGGGTGCATGGAAAGTAGGTGGCGTTGCAGCTGGTGCAGGTTTAGGTGCCGCCATCGGGTCTGTGGTGCCGGTACTTGGTACTGCTGTTGGCGGATTGATCGGAGCTGGAATTGGAGGTTTGGTCGGATGGTTTACTGGTGAAGGAAAAAAAGGTGAGTATGAGAAGACGTTAGAAGCGGCTGAGTTACTACGAATTGAAGAGGAGAAAGCCCAAGCGGCAGTCAAGCTGAAAGCTGAGCAGGCAAAGTATGAGACCAAGGAATTGAAGAATGCACTGGCAGATACAAGCATGACAGCAGAGGGATTTGCACAGTTGTTCCAAAAAGCGGTGGGCGAAAATTTGCAGAGACATTTCGGCAAGGTGAAACTATCTATGACTGAGATACAGTCCATCGCCAAAAAACTGACGTTTGCTGAGAATGTTGAAGGTGTGACCAAATTTGCTAATGCATCTCAGGGAGCCAAAGAGTCTTATACGAGTTTGCAAACAGTCATATCCGATATGAACAAGCTAAACTGGAAAACCAGCTTGGGTCTAATCTTTGATGATACTGACATCCAGGAATACACATCAGGTATTGATACGCTGATTCAGAGCGCAAAAGAATATATAGAAAGCCAGCATTATGAGGCTAAGACAGCTATTGATCTACTGGTTGAGCCAAGTGGGGAGATAGACATGACAAGTAGCCTGAATAGTATGTATGAAAGCCTCCAGGAACAGATTAACTCGCTCGGGACAGACTTGACTGCTAAGGTTAATGTTGCTTTAGAGGACGGAGTAATTACTTTGGATGAGCAAGAAGAAATATTGAATTTGCAGAGACAGATTACGGAGATTACCGAAAAGGTTTCTGCTGCTCAGACGGAAGCGGAGTTCAAGGCGCTAAAAATCAAGTATGGCGGAGCTGATTTGGATGCAGATTCCTTTGCGGCCTTACAGGCAGAACTTCAGCAGCAAGTAGAAAATGCGACACAGAGCTATGACCAGGCTTTAAAGGTAGGGATTGCCAATTTGGAGCTTGAGCTTTCGGAAGGAGTAATTAACCAGGAAGAGTATGACACGCAGTTACAGGCATTGACTGAAGGATATGAAGCCAAAATATCAGATCTGAATGTTCGCGTAGAGAGTTTTCAGTTAGAGTCCATAGCAGAAGCATATTCGAGTGAGCTGGATGGGATATTGCCGGAAATAGAAGGGACAACGGCAGAAAAATTACAGACTGCATTGCATAATGCTATTGCCAATGGAACCGACGCTACTACATGGGATATGGAAACGGCAGCAAGACTATTAGGGCTGGAGAGCCTAAGCATGGAATCACAAGCGGCAATTGCAAGCATGATGAGTGGTGTTGCGGCAGCCATCCCTGATACTCTAAAAAACGATTTGCAAGAGTCTTTCAGACAACAATTGTCAGATATGAATTTTGACGAAGTTCTTGCATCAATCGGCCCTGAAATGATGGCGGCATTGTCATCATCCATAAGCGGTATTGATATGTCTCCGATGGGTGCCAGTCTTTCAGCTGAACTTGGCAATATGATACATGGGGTTGATAAAGCTCCGATGGAATCAGCTCTTGTTGCACTGGTAGAAAGTACTGGCGGCGCGATCAACAGTGCATATGCACCTGGGTTTAAGACGACCACAGATGTCACCATAACGGCAAATTACAAGCTGGCAAATCCTACGGCAACCATAAGTTTTTCGGGTGGTGGCTCAGGAACCGCCACAGTAAATGCAAGTATAGCCAAAAAAGCGGATGGCGATATCATTACTGGTCCACTGTTAAGCTGGGTTGGTGAGGATGGTCCAGAGGCGATTATCCCTCTAGGGGGGAAGCGCAGAAGTCGTGGCTTGAGTTTGTGGGAAAAAGCAGGCGAATTACTAGGCGTGAAAAGGTATGCCAATGGCGGTGTCATCGGTTCTGCAAAATTTGCTTCAAATTCGGTTTCAATCGATGGTAGCCTAAACTATATCAGCAAAACAGTTTCAAGCTTACCTAGGGGCGATTACGAGTTCTCAGAGGATAATCCAGAGGAACCTTCTTCCTCCATGAACATTCCGTTAATCAATTCAGATGGTGGAGGAAAAACAGAGGTAAAGATTGAGGTTCACCTTTCCCCCAGTTTTGAAATTGCCGGAGATGGAAACCGTGATGAAGATATATTGCGGGTGATTCGCAAAAATCTAAATGATATGGCAGATGAACTAAATGGCAAAATCGCAGAGCGCATGGGAGAGGTTTTCTCGAACATGCCATTGAAGGGAGTGTTGTAAGCTATGGACATACATTTAAAAGAAACCGCTAATAGTGGCTCCCGGTTTACGTTCCCTTCGTTGCCAGAGTCAATTAATGTAAAAAACAGTACCAATTATCAAACGTTCAAGATAATTGGTCAGGGGGTAATTAAAATCCCGAAGGGAATGGATTCAGGTACTATTTCTTGGAGCGGCGTTTTTTTTGGCCGCTCCAAAAGAAATGAACCGATTGTAAAAGTTTGGATTGCAACATCAGAATGTAAAAAGGTTCTTGAAAACTGGATGGAAAAAGGAACCGTGCTGAATCTGATGGTGACGGAGACAAATATTAATTATGACGTTACGATAAGTGATTTTGATTATACTGACATCGGGGCGTATGGCAATGCGGAATACACCATATCCTTTGCCAGGTACAAAGAGCTGAGGGTATACACGACAGATGAACTAAAAATCACTGCATATGTAAAAAAAGTAGAGACACGTCCGGAACCAGCTCAGCCAGAGGTTAGAACCTATACTGTTGTACAAGGTGACAATTTGTGGAAAATAGCAAGAAAATTCTACGGCGGTACCGGAAGCGACTGGAAGAAAATATATGATGTAAATAAGGATTTAATTGAAGCAGAAGCACGTAAATATAAATATAAGTCAAGCAACAATGGCTATTGGATTTTCCCTGGGGCCGTTTATATAATCCCGTAGGAGGTGTTGGGATTGATAGATGTAGCAAAGATAAAGTATCGGCTGGTTATTATGTCAGAAACAGGAGCGCAATATAACGTCAAAGATTATGTTGAAAACCTAGGTTGGGAGGAAAATAAAAGTGAGTTGGCAACAAGGATTTCCTTTACTACCAGGGATGAGAATTCGACGGCAGGTTTTTTATCCGCTATTGCCAAGTTGGGATGTTTAGTTGGTGTATTTGCTTCTGTTGGAGAGGAAACAGATGAAGAAGTAGCCCGGGGATATATCGTTACATGGAAACCTACGATATCAGGTGATAAGGATAAACTGGACTGTAAGTGCTATGATGAATTGTTTAACCTACAACAAAGCCAAGACAACATCTACTATTCGGCTGGTGCCGGGACCAAAACGGTTTTGGAACAGATTTTTGCTGACTGGCAGATCCCTATTGACCGCTACGAGGGGCCGAATGTAACACATGCAAAGCTGGTATACAAATCCGAGAGCCTGTCGGATGTGATATTAGATGTATTGGATGATGCAGTGAAAAAGGGTGGCGAAAAATGTATGGTTCGCGCCACTAAAGGTTCGGTCAATGTGCTGCCCTATGGTATTAACAAAGTCGTTTATTGTTTCGGTGTTGATAATACAAAGATTGTTAGCCATAACATCAGTTCGGCTGATATGGTAACACGAGTGAAAGTTATCGGGCAAGCCGATGATGAAGGAAAGAGTAGTGTTGAGGCGACATTGGATGGCAACATCCAGTATGGCGTCAGGCAAAAAATTTACACAAGGGGAAATGATGATAGTCTGGAAGACGCCAGATCTGCGGCTCAAAGCATCTTGGATGAAAGTGGAACGATCAAAGAGGAAATTACGGTGCAAGGGCTGGATGTTCCGACTATCCGGAAGGGAGATTTGGTTAATGTAAAAGTTGGAACATTGAATGGTTACTATTATGTCATGGGAATCCAACATGATGCTGATTCGTTTGAAATGACGATGGAGCTTGAAAAGGCAGAAAGCCAATAGGAGGTACGGTTATTAGATGGCGCATGATTCAAATTCAGGGACAAGCAAATTGGCTTCGGTTTTAATTTCGCGAATGAAAGAGGAGTCTCACTCTCCGCTGGTTTTGGACTTTGGAAGTATAGAGCAGGATGGTAGCTTAAAAACGAATACGTTTCCTGTAAATATCCCAAGATCTGATTATCGCATTTGCAGACATTTGAGCGGGCAGGTATTAAGTACATCTGGTGGAAAACATGAAGGCCATACGGAAGGAACTGGCGAACATTTGCACTCATTGTCGGGGAGTGTATTAAAAGCCGGTGATCGTGTCTTGGTGGCGTGGGTTAACAACGATGCGGTAGTAATTGATGTGATTGTATCTGCAAATGTGTTGTGAAAGGGGTAAGAATGGGTGCAAACATGCTATTTCCTGTATTCGAGGTCCCTGAAATGCAAAGAGAATCAGACCTGCATGATTATAAATACAGGCCGAGTGTTAAATGGGATTTTGAAGCGGGAGACTTTGTATTAGATGGAGCAAATAGGCTGGTTGAGTGTGATGGCATAAAAGCATATATAACGTGGTGCTATAAGGTTGTGCAAACAGAGCGTTTTAAATGTTTAGCCTATCCGTCAGAAATTGGAGTTGAAATGGATATGGCAGTAAGGGAACCGGATGAAAAGGCCGTTGAGTCTGCTATAGAAAGAACAATTACAGAAGCCTTACAGGTAAATCCTCGTACTGAATATGTACGGGGATTTTCGTTTTCCTGGCATGGAGATTCCGTGAAGTGCAGCTTTACAGTGAAAGGCAAAGGAACCAGTGAGGAAACCCTTACAGTCATATTATAGAAAGGAGGGAGCGTATGGGGATTACTTTTTCAGAACCGGAGTTTATTGCAGGGAATAGTCCTGAAGAAATCCAGCGCAGAATGATGGAAAATCTTCCGTCAGGAATTGATGATCTTCCAGGGGGCTTCCCTTGGGATTTTACGATGCCGACTGCTCTGGAAAAGTCAGAGTTAATCAATTATTATTTGGTCAGAACGTTGATGTTGATGTTTCCAATGTGGGCATGGGGTGAATGGCTTGATTATCATGCAAATGAATGTGGATTATCTCGGAAAGCAGCAACCTATGCAGAATGTGCGCTTACTATTATTGGAGTTGCTAGGACAGCGATACCTGCGGGAAGTCAATTCGCAACCGTAGCCTCACAAGCATCTGAATCTTTGTTTTTTCATACCAAAGAAGAGGTTTCTATCGGGAGCAACGGGCAAGCGCAAGTACAGGTCTATGCAGAAAAGAGTGGCAAAGACTCGAACGTAGCACCGGATACAATTATCCTGATGGGAAAGCCGGTCATGGGTATTAAAAGTGTCTCTAATAAACTGGCGGCTACAGGTGGAACTGAAGAGGAAAGCGACGATGAACTTAGAGAAAGGATACAGGATGCTAATAGGACTGAATCTGCAAGTTTTGTTGGGAATGATAGTGATTATCGGCGCTGGGCAAAAGAAGTAGCAGGAGTCGGGGATGTGATTGTAATACCAGAGAAAAATGGGCCGGGAAGCGTTCAACTGGTTATCATGGATGCTAATGGGTCCCCTGCAAACGAGGCAATCCGGCAGAAGGTTTATAATTATATCGTCTCTCCCTCAGATCGGATGTCAAGAAAAGCACCGATTGGGGCTACTGTCACAGTAATAGCGCCAGAAACTGTAATTGTAAAATATGTGGCCTCAGTGGATGTAGCAGGGGGTTACAGTCTGGAGGCTGTTATCAGCCAATTTCGAGAACAGGTGCAGACATACTATTCAACAGCACAGGATGAAGGGGTTCTTAAATATATTAGGGTATGCGCAATATTAAGTGATATCCCAGGTGTGAATGATTTTCGTAATCTGAAGATTAATGATGGCACTGGTAATGTGATAATCCAAAAAGATAAGTGCTTCTCAACTGGGAGTATCTCTTTTTAATGTTTTCATCCTAGCAGGATAAAGGAGGTGCGTAGATGGATTTGAGTGATTTTCCAAAATGTGAGGTAGCTAAGCGAATGTTGAGCTATGTTACTCCGGGTTTCTACGAAGAATCTTATGTGGGTAAATGGATTTTTGAGGTCATGGGGCTGGAAATGGAAGATGCCCAGCGGCTGTTTGAGGAGTCGCGGGAGCAGATATTTCCAGAGATTGCGACCTGGGGGTTAAGATATCATGAACAGAAGTACAGTATTGTTCCGTTACCTTCAGATTCTTACGAAATTCGCCGGAGACGGATTTTGGCGCGTATGAGTATGTACGGTGCCATGAATCCAGAGCGTTTGAAGCAGATCGTCGAAGGGATATCTGGGAAAAAGTGCGAAATTATTGAAAATTTTGCCGACTATACGTTCCAAGTAAAGCTGATTATAATCGGTAGCAATGGAGAATTTGATGTTAAAACCCTAAAAGAAAAAATCAATAAAATAAAGCCGTCCCATTTGGCTTATCAGATCGTGTCGGAACGTCCGCTAGGAGCAGAGGTCTTTGTTGGTGCAATTATGCAGCAAGCAGAAATTATAACAATAAGGCAGGTGATGTAAATGGCATTTGGAGGAACAATTATAACAAGAAATGGTAGAAATGCTTTGGCAGGTGCACAACTAAGTGGAAAGTTGGAGTTTTCACATATTGCCATTGGCGATGGAAAGTTCACAGGAAGTTTTAATGATATAACAAAGCTTTCGCATGAATTATTCAAATTAACAAATCTAAGGCGGGAAATACATGATAATTTGTGTTTTATAGAAGCGGATTTAAACAATGGAAATCTTAGTGAGGGATATTATTTTAGAGAAATTGGTTTATTTGCAAAAATTGATGGTAAAGAGGTCTTGTATGTCTATGATAATTCCGGTGATGATGCGGAGTATATTCCCGCATTAGAAGGTGCGGTAAGTAACGAGAAAAGAATACGGCTTCAGTTGCAAATATCAAGCGTCAAAAATATAACTGTCAGTACGCCAAGCGTATTATATGCAACTAAATATGAGATGGATGACTTGGCGAACAATGTAGCGGTGACAGAAAAACAAGTCGAAGAGGCATTGGACGCCTATAACAATTTGAGTATCGGTGGCAGGAATTATCTGCTAGGCACTTCTAGTGAACAAAGCGTTACTGGAACCAATGCGGCAAATCAAGGATTTTACCCCTATGCGTTATCAACTGGCAGGTTAATGGATATGGGTTGGCAAGATGGGGACTGGGTCACCATAGCCATAGACTGGGAGGCAAAAGGTAGTGGGTTTAGCGGCTCTTTTTATCTGCAGTTTTATGGTGCCCTTTACGATCCACGAAATGGACTAAAAAATATTACAGTGGTTGGGTGGCCTTCTGGCACACCTAACTCTACAGTCAAAATAACACAAGAAACCACGTCAGGGAGATGCGTAATAACAGGGCAGATAAATGCGGAGGCCGTGAGTCCGTGGACGTGGATAGATTCGACTACTGGCAAGCTAGGGTTTAGGCTTGATAATGTCCCATCAACGGTGACGCTGACCTTTGGTGGTGCGAAGCTCGAAAGAGCCAGTAGACCCAGCGACTGGTCCCCCGCTCCAGAAGACCTAGCCACATCTGTCCAACTCGCGTCCGCGGTTACGCAGATGTCCGGAAAGATCACCAACACAGTAAGTGAGGCAATAAATACTTTGTCAATTGGCGGGCGTAACTACGCATTAGGGACAGGCACACCCAAAACACTAACCGGTTTTACTGGAGCAACCAACTACTGCACTGGAATATATAAGGTTTTAGTAGACAAATCGTGGAATATAGGAGACAAAATCACGATATCTTGCGATATCGAGTACACAAGCCTTAAATGGACTGACACACGTAACATATGCTGGATACAATGGGGTGCAAATACAGGGGACTGGAACGCAGGAAAGTATTTTATAAAACCAGAGTCTGGTACAAGCGGAACGATACATGTAGAATATTCTTTTTCGTTAACCGCCGACCACCTTAGCAATGAGTCCTGTACCGTATCTATTCGTACCGACTATATAACCGGTGGTGCAATCACATGGAAAAATCTTATAGTGGAACGTTCTACGAAAGCCAGTAGTTGGTCTCCCGCCCCGGAAGACATCCAGCTTCAGATGGATGATTTGCAGACAAACATCAACGATCTAAATGCAAGTTTCCCGGTTTCGGTCGCAAACGGCGGTACAGGAGCGACAACCGCTGCAGCGGCAAGAAACAACCTTGGATTAGGCAATACAACAGGAGCCGTGCCAATCGCAAACGGCGGTACCGGAGCCACAACCGTTGCGGCGGCAAGAAGTAACTTAGGGGTCACGCCCGCAAATATTGGGGCGCTTCCTCTTACTGGCGGAACCTTGACAGGGAACTTATCTATGGGAACCAAGTGGGTGTCTTTTAATGCCGGTCATATATCATCAAATGCGAATCAGGCACTATACTTTGCTGCATCCAATGAATCTGCTTATGAAGTCTTTTTAGGTGTCAGAAACAGTTTGTGGACATTTTGCCCTGCAACCAATAACAACGTCAACCTTGGAACAGGCAGCTACCGCTGGAATCAATTGTTTGCGACGACATCTACTATTTCGACTTCTGACCGTACCGAAAAAAATTCCATTGAGACATTAGATACAGATCTTTGGAAAAAATTCATAATGGGTTTAAACACGGTATCATACAAACTAAATAACGGCACATCTGATCGTAGACACAATGGTATGATCGCACAGGATGTAGAAGTCTTAATGGAATCTCTTAGGATTGCTTCCAAGGACTTCGCAGGATTTATCAAGTATGAAAAGACAGAACAGGTAGAAACCGGCGTTAATAAGAATGGTGAGCCAACATACAAGGATAACCCCCTGCTAGATGCCAATGGAAACCAGATCTATGGGTATGGCTTGCGATATGAGGAGTTTATTGCGCCGATGATCTCTACGATCCAATCACAGCAGCAAGAAATTTATAGTTTGCGATCGGAATTAACGGAGATAATGGCGAGACTTGTGGCACTAGAGGGAAAATAAGCAAGGAAAGGAAGGTACTATGACAGACGAAGAAATTGCAGTGGCCTTAAAAGGCCATGAGCACGAAATCGGATCACTAAAACACCGCATGAGCGCTCAGGAAGAACAGGCGAAAGCCATACACTCGATAGTTGTATCCGTCGAGAAATTGGCGCTTAATATGGAGCGCATGGCAAAGGAACTCGAGAAACAGGGAAGACGCCTGGAAAAGCTAGAAAGTGAGCCAGCGGCCCGCATGTCACAAATCAAAACAGCAATCATTACAGCACTTGCAACCGCCGTTATCGGCAGTATCGTGGGTGCTATTTTATTGCTCGCTTAAAAAAAGGAGAATCAAAATGAAAATTGAAAAGGGAACAATCGCAAGGACAGTGGTACTAGTAGTGGCACTTATAAATCAAGCACTCGCAATGTTTGGAAAGGAGATTTTGCCATTTGCAGAGGATGATATTTACACGGCAGTAACAACCATCCTGACACTCGGAGCCACAGTATGGGCCGGGTGGAAAAATAATAGCTTTACGACGGCGGCAATTGAAGCAGACGAGTACATGAAAACCCTGAAAAGTGAAGAAGTGGAGGAATAATATGATGAAAGCAGCAGAGAAAAGAAAAGCAGTAGCAGACGCCTATAAGGAGTGCATCAACCGAAATCTCTACAGTCAGGATACCACCAGGCGCGAATGCGCCTTCAAGCCGCACACGGATGGTAAGTATTATTCGGATTGCTCCAGCTCGATTCGGCTGGCGTACAAGAAGGTTGACATTGGTCTAAGCTACATCGGCGGCAATACTGCCGGCATGTATAATTCCACGCTGGGAAGCATCGTGGACATAACCGTAGTTAATGGTGTACCGACCAACCCGGCGCAGTTAAGAGTCGGCGATATTTTATTGTTTGCCGGTACAGATTCCAGCCGCCCGTTGTGCATCGGCCACGTGGAGATGGTTTATTCCATCAGCGGCAGCAGCGTCACCTTGTGTGGTCATGGCAGCGGTAACCCATCTTATAAGGATATGGCAACGTACTGCAAGACCAGATACAATACCAAGATAGGCACCACAAAGGGCAATAAGGGCCTTGTATGTGTAAAACGTTATGTGCAGGATGATGATACGGTCCCGACACCTGCGGAGACCAATGAGACACCGGCAGCGAACAGCGAAAACGTGGACTATGTAAACGGCCTATACCGGGAGCTACTTAACAGGGAGCCGGATGCGGTCGGCCTTGCACACTGGGTAGGAGGAATGGATAGCGGCACTATGTCCAAAGACCAGGTCAGGGCGGGTATTGTTGAGTCCCAGGAGTACAAGGGCAAGTACCCGAACCAGACAACTTTACAGATCCGTACTTGGGTAGATGAATATTTGGGGTGGCGTGTAGAGGATCTTAAGACAGCACTGTGCGCGGCCCTCCAAATGTATCTTAATCGCACCTACAGCGCAGGGCTGGCTGTAGACGGTTCTTTCGGGCCGAAAACAAAGGCTGCCTGCCGGGCGGTCAAAAAAGGCAGTAAAGGGGATTTAGTTCGCGTTTGCCAGGCCATGCTATACGCCCAGGGCTATGATCCAAAAGGCTTTGACGGCAGTTGCGGCCCTGGATGTGATGCGGCAATACGGCAGTACCAAAAGGATCACGGTCTGGCAGTGGATGGCAGTTGCGGGCCGAATACATTTTACTCTTTATTTAACAAATAACATTGCAGAGTCCCGGGGGCAATCCTCCGGGACTATTTTTTTGCAACTCTTGAGGCAAAGATATTCTTGTAGAAATATTTACGGAAATAGGATATAGTAGATATAGTGAAAAATTTCCAGATATAGCAATAATGGGAAGCTTGTGGATTAAGTATAAGTGGCTGAAAGTGAGAAAAGTATGATGACATCATTTAAAGATTTTTATGAACATATTGGCTTTGAAGGCTATCCCTTTTTTGACCGAACTGCGGAAAAAGAGGACACTACCAACTTGTTCATTTCGCCCCCCAACTATTCCATTTTAATGGATGCTTTCGATTCAGGAAAAACTGCAATAATATCGGGCAATCGAGGAACAGGGAAAACGATAATACTATTAGAGATTCAGAAAAAAGAATTATCCAATGGAATCGTATCATATATTCAAAATTACGAGTCAATTCCATTAACTAACAACATATTAGACTTTTACTCATTAATATTAAAAAGTATTATTGCAGAAACCCTAGTATATTTATCTAAGCACAAAGCAAGTCTTAATAAACTTAGCAAGGAAGACAAAATATTTCTTTCTTTTTTAATAATGAAATATGCCGATAGCTATACAAGCAACGACCTTTATTCAAAAATCGAAAATGTACAGCTAAGTCTAGTAAAGAGAATTGTAAATCGAATAAGTATGCCTATTACTACTTTTCTGAATTTTGGAACAACAGCCGTTGTCAATTTTGGAAACGATTTAATAAACCAACATTTTAGAAGATATTTACCGACTGTTGATGCCGGTAAAATCCTCAAAATCATTCCAGACATTCGTTTTGAAGTAGCAGATGATTTTAGATCCGCTAGTATTTCATATTCACTCTTGGACAAATCTCTAGAACTGATAAATAGAATGTTAGGCAAATCACCTATAGTGATATTCGATAAATTTGATGAAGATATTCGCCTTGAAAATGACGCTGACTTAACTTCCACTTTCATTAGAGAGTTAGTCTGTGACAATAACTTGCTTCATAATAAGTACGCTCAATTCTTTATATCTGTGTGGGAGATACCATTTTCCAGTTTGTCACCATGGTTTAGACGATCCAAACATACAGTCTTTGACATCCGATGGAAGAAGTCAGAACTAGAGCAGGTATTAAATCGCAGACTTTTTGTATACTCAGGCAAAGCTATTTGCGACTATAATACACTGTTTTCTGACAATGTTTCTGAAGAGCTAAAAAAACAGATATTTACACTTTCTTATATGAATCCGCGAGGATTGTGGGAAATATTAGATTCGGTTTTTATAGAACAGCATAGTATGGATTGCGAGAGCAAATCATTATGTGCCTTAGCCGTCAAAAGAGGACTGATTAATTTTGTAAATAATTTTGATTTTTACGAGTATTATCCAAAGAAGAAAGCAGCAAGAAAAAACACCAATGATGTTTACTCCTATATTACGCATTTGCTGAAATTAAAAGACACAGATGAATTTACAGAACAAGAACTAAGAGAAGCCGCATCAACAGGCGGTTCAACTGGCAATTATATTACTGGCATGGTTAATATGGGACTGGTTAAGAAAACAAATGAAAAACGAGCTGGAGGAGCCGTTATCTATAAGGTTCATGATCCCAAAATATCATTTGCGATATCTGAAAAATTAGATATTACACATTAGTTGGTGAGTAATATTCCGAAGAATGAACTTTCCACCATCCTTAAAACCGGGAATCGCTAACTTAATAATGAATTGCGTCTAATGTTTATAATGTATGATTTTGCGCTGTGACCTACCCCGGAGAGAGATCCGGGGATTTTTTATGTTTTGTCAAGTAACAAATCGTGGCAAATCAAAAAATTTTTATAAAGCTCCTGGAGATAATAAAAGCATTTTGATCCCACGATCCCAAGCGGGAACAACATGCGAATGCTTAGCGAATAAAAGCTTTTACTTTTGGACAATAAGGAATAGTTTGAATTTTGGTATAAAATGGTATATAATGTCGATAGTACATATTGCATAAATTACAATACGTTAGTTATAGCAATAATATGAAATTGGATAAGTGAGGGGTGATTACTTGCTGAATTACGCTAATCTTAACGACGTTGAATTTGAATATCTTTGTCAGAATATTATGTCAAAAAAATTAGGTATTGAATTACGTCGTTTTGCCGCAGGTAGAGACGGAGGAATTGATCTTACAGATAATCTTTTCAAGAAAAATATAATTGTTCAGGTAAAGCATTATACCAACACAGATATTTCTGGTCTTATCTCTTCATTGAAGAAAGAAATCCCCAAGGTAGATGAACTCAAACCGAACCAATACTATATTTGTTGTTCAAAGGAATTGTCAGCGGCAAAGGTTGCAGATATTTATGCAATGTTTTCCGACTATATGGAGTCAGGCGCAAATATTATTACGCTTATTGAAATTGATGATTTTCTTGCACGCCCTGAGAATATTGATATAGTCAGAAAGCATTATAAATTATGGATTTCATCTACTAATATCCTACAAGACATTTATAGCAACGATATATTTATTGATTGTGAAGTTTTATTATCTAATATACACTTGGATGAAAGATTTTTTGTCCAAACAGTGGCATATGATCGTGCTTTAGAATGTCTTCTAAAGAAAAAAACACTATTTATTACGGGTGACCCGGGTGTTGGAAAAACTATTACTTCAAAAATGTTAGTTCTGTATTATGCCACAAATGGATATAGGGTTAGATATACAACGGACGGAGCTGATTTATCAGCCCTTAAAAGATCATTATCTCAAAGTAAGGAAGTAAAAGAGATCATTCTCCTTGATGACTGTTTTGGACAAGCATACTTTAATATGAAAGAAACTCAGGGTAATGAGCTGCTTTCACTAATAAAGCATGTGAATCTTTCCAAGAATAAATGCCTTATTCTTAACTCGCGAGTGACAATTTATCGTGAAGCGCAAACAAGGACACCAGAATTAGTAAGAAGCTTTGATAATAAAGAATACAAGGTACATATAATTGATATGTCTGCAATGTCAAATATTGAAAAGGCAAAGATTTTATATAATCATTTATATTTCAATAATATTAAGGATGAGTACTTTGAGTCTATAAAGCAAAACAAAAACTATAGAAAAATTGTGGATCATCCTAATTACAACCCACGTATTATAGAGTTTGTGAGTAATCCCTATAGGTATTCGGATGTCCCATCAAGCCGCTATTTCGACTTCGTCTTAGGACACTTAAATCATCCCAGTAAAGTATGGGATGACGAATACGAACGAAAGCTATCTAAGATTGATAGAATACTTCTTACGACTTTATTTTCACTTACAGATACTACCGCTCCGTTGGATTTAGTAAAACAATGTTTTAATGCAAGAATCCAAAGTATGTCTGATGTGGATATAACAGTTAATCAATTCCAAAACTCATTATTGAGACTCCAACAGGCATTTATTAGAATAGTAGATGAAAAAAACAAGCGCACCCTATCAATGATAAACCCGTCAGTAAACGACTACATAGCCTCACGAATCAATACCAATACCGTTGAAAAAAGAGATTTAATTGACACCGCTACTTCTGTAATGCAATATAAAAAAATGCTCACACAGAATGAATTTAAATATAAAATGTTTTCCGCTTTTAATGATTGTTCAATACTTAATTGCTTTTTTGATGGCGATGAAGAAAAAGCAGCTTTTATTACATATTTTATTTCTTTCAATAAAATATTGGACATACGTTATCAACAGTATATCTTTTCATACTTATCTAACATAAAAAATGTAAATATATATGAAAAGCAAGCCGCTTTAGCCATTAGAGTATTTGAGCATCTTTTAGATTGTGACGTATGTGAATTTTACAAAATTGATGGCTTTTTGTCTGACTTTGATATTTTGGAAAAAATATTATTTTATTTCAATTTAGGAGACTTAATTGATGCAATTAATTACTGCCATAATCTGTTTGAGGGCGGAGAAGAATTTATCTCCATATGCAAGAACATAATTAAGGAAGCAGTAGAGTTATATTGTAGCTATGTAGACGCAGAAGAATTTGATTTATATATTGGTGATTTTGTTGAAGATACGTATGAGGTAGTTTATTATGGAGATGGTGAATACTATGAAAAGCCTGACATAGATACCGCAACACAGCATATTGAAGACTCGATAAAAGATAAGGTAAAGGAAGAAATTTGGGATTGTCTGAATAACCTGCCAGAGGAATTGTGTATGCTCGCCTCTTTAATGGATGAAGTTTATATTGGTGTTTCAGGAGCCGAGGATATAGTAAAATCTTATTTAAGAAATGATTACGATGACGATGACCGATACCATGGTACCCCTCAATCGAATTATAGCGAAATTGATCTGATTTTCGATAGATGATTTCATTATCAATATATAATCTGGTGTTTTAGAGAAATCTTGAATTGCCTATTATGTTTATAATGTGAATGAGGCCGGCATATCTGGCATGATTGCGATCTGCCCCGGAGAGATCCGGGGTTATTTTTGTCAAGTAACAAATCGTAGCATATCATAAAATTTTTATAAAGCTTCCGGAGGATAAAAAAGAGTACGGCCATAATGATATGCTCTTTTTTGTCCTCGGGGGAGGGTGGATGATTGTTTACCAGTCAGGTCTTGCTATGCAATCTCATTTTCTGCCGGGGTTTAGCCGCCCCGAATTCGGCATGTTTGTTTTATGCAGGCAACACAGCCCATTCCCCGCCACCTCTAGTAAAATATCCTTCCGGTGTTCCATGTCTAAATGTCGTATGAATAACCCAGCCGATAATTCAGGGATTTCTCGAACAAATGTCTTCCCAGTCTTAACATTAACTATGATTATCTCAAAATAGATCAGGTGATAATAGCAGCCGTTCGGGGTCTTGTAGTAGCTGCGGTCCGGAACAGAGATGACTTTAACCGTCTTGGTCTCCGGTTTCTTATATTCCGGATAACCGGGAGCATCAACGCCACAAAATCCTGCTTGCTGAGGTCTACCGACATATACATCTTTTCTAGGAGAGTGTAGCCCTCTGCAGTTACCTCGCACTTTGCCATTTCCTCAAGCTCTTTTTTCATCATAGTATATCTCTCCGTTTGCCTGTTTGCACCTTAAATATAACCCATATCTGGTTTGGCTCCAAGCACTTTTTAAACTTTTTTTGGATTATTTTCTTGACAAAACAATTCAATGGAAATATAATGAAAGAAAAGGAGGTATAACGAATGATAGCATATAAGATAGATGTGATCGAAGCGCTAAAAGAGTCTGGATATAACAGTACCCGGATACTAAAAGAGAATATACTAAGCCAGTCAGCAATGCAGAAGTTAAGAAAAGG